>Ga0111539_10001514_pt1 | contig 31027 bp, 30 predicted proteins | sample RhiMethybrSRZTD1_FD_79667 | JGI IMG/M metagenome (GOLD analysis project Ga0111539, IMG submission 79667) | Populus rhizosphere microbial communities from Tennessee, USA - Rhizosphere MetaG P. TD hybrid SRZTD1 (version 2) (version 2) | ecosystem: Host-associated > Plants > Roots > Rhizosphere >...
CTGCGTTTGCGGAATGGAAATAACGCGGTAAAGGCAACGGTCTTTGGAGACGCAAATGCCGCAAGTCGCAGCTGTTGTGGTGGCCGCCGGTCAGGGCCTGCGCGCAGGCGGCGACATGCCCAAGCAATTCCGCGAAATCGGAGGAGCGTCCCTGCTCCGCCGCTCATTGTTGGGCTTTGCCAGCGTCCCGGCTGTCAGCGCGCTGCAGCCCGTCGTCCGCAAGGACGACATCGACCTCGTGCGCGAGCATACCCGTGACATCCGAATTCTGCCCCCGGTCTTCGGCGGTGCGACGCGACAGGCGTCGGTCCGCGCAGGCCTCGAGGCCCTGTCGTCGCGTTCGCCCGATATCGTCTTGGTCCACGACGCTGCCCGGCCATTCGCCAGCGCCGACCTGATCGCCCGGGCAATTGCAGCCGCGGAAAAGACCGGCGCGGCCATCCCGGTGCTGCCCGTGACCGACACGGTCAAACGCCTTGGGCCCGACGGAAACATCGAAAAAACCATCGACCGCCGACCTCTGCGCCTGGTGCAGACGCCGCAGGCCTTCGTCTTCGACGCCCTGCTCGACGCCCACCGCCGCGCGGCCGAGAAGAGCCGCGACGACTTCACCGACGATGCCGCGCTGGCCGAATGGGCCGGGATGACCGTGAGCGTGTTTGCCGGCGAGCCCGGCAACATCAAGCTCACCACGCCAGAAGATTTCGCGCGTGCCGAGGCGACGCAATCCGCCATGCTCGGGGACGTGCGGACCGGCTCCGGTCTGGATGTCCACGCTTTCGGTCCGGGCGATCATGTGATGCTCGGCGGCGTCCGCATTGCGCATACGCGAGCCCTCACCGGTCATTCGGATGCCGACGTCGCCCTGCATGCGCTGACGGATGCAATTCTCGGTGCTCTCGCCGATGGCGATATCGGAGCCCATTTCCCGCCGAGCGACCCGCAATGGCGTGGCGCTTCCTCCGACCGCTTCCTTGCCTTTGCCGTCGACCGCGTGCGCGCCAGGAAAGGCCGTATAGCGCACCTCGATCTCACAATTGTATGCGAGGCTCCGCGCATCGGGGCGCACCGCGACGCGATGCGGGCAAACATCGCCAGGCTTGCCGGGATCGGCGTCGAGCGCGTCGGCGTGAAAGCAACAACGAGTGAAAAGCTCGGCTTCACCGGCCGCGGCGAAGGCATCGCGGCCTATGCGACGGCAACGATCCGTCTGCCGTGGGAATAGTATGGCCGATCAATCCGCAATCGATGCTGCGAAGGCGCTTCTCGATGCCTGCTTACGGAAGAAATTGACGCTCGCAACGGCGGAATCCTGCACCGGCGGCCTGGTCGCGGCAACGATCAGCGAAATTCCGGGTTCATCGGCGGTACTCGATCGCGGCTTTGTCACCTATTCGAACGAGGCCAAGCAGCAGATGTTGGGCGTTACGCCGGCGACGATTGACGTCTACGGTGCGGTCAGCACCGAATGCGCGGAGGAAATGGCGAAAGGCGCTCTGGCCCATGCATCGGTCGATCTGGCCGTTTCGATTACAGGCATTGCGGGGCCAACCGGCGCCGTTGCGGGAAAACCGATTGGTCTGGTCTATTTCTGTGCTGCATCGCGGAGTGGTCGCGTTATCGCGCATGATCGTAAATACGGTGATATCGGCCGCGCCGAGGTACGCAAGCAGTCCGTACTTCAGGCTCTGGGCATGCTGCGCGAACTGGCGGAGAAGGAAGAACCGCAACCTCCCGCTGGCAAAAGCTAGTCATGACCGGTCTTTTCCTTTGCGCGGAATGGCGTAAGATTGCGCTATCGGCCGCCGGTAACGGGCGAGCTTCGGGCATTCATGAGAAATCTCCTCCGGTCGGCGGGCCGATGTAAAACGAGGGGAAACGTCATGAAACGTCGTGAATTCCTGCAAGCCGCAGGCGTGGGGCTTGCAGCGTCAGCCGTTGCTGCACCCGCAATCGCCCAATCAACTCCGGAGGTGAAATGGCGCCTCGCGGCAAGCTGGCCGAAGTCGCTCGATACGCTGTTCGGTGGCTGTGAGTACTTTTCGAAACGCATAGCCGAAATCACCGACAACAAATTTCAGGTGCAGGTGTTTGCCGCCGGCGAAATCGTTCCCGGTCTTCAAGTGCTCGACGCCGTCCAGAATGGCACCGTCGAGATGGGCAATACCGCAATGTACTACTACTTCGGCAAGAACCCGGCCTTCACGTTCGGCACAGCGTTGCCGTTCGGGTTGAACGCCCGTCAAATGATTTCCTGGATTCGTCACGCTGGCGGTGAGGATCTGCTCAATGGCCTTCTCAAGGACTTCAATTGCATCGGGTTTGCCGCGGCCAATACCGGCGCTCAAATGGGTGGTTGGTTCCGCAAAGAGATCAATTCGCCCGACGATCTCAAAGGCTTGAAGATGCGCATCGGCGGCTTCGCCGGCACTATTGTGGCGAAGCTCGGATTAGTGCCGCAACAGCTCGCGGCCGGCGATATCTATCCCGCGCTTGAGAAGGGAACGCTCGACGCTTGCGAATGGGTGGGCCCACATGACGATGAAAAGCTCGGCTTCGTTAAGGTCGCCAAGTACTACTATTATCCCGGCTGGTGGGAAGGCTGCGGCCAGGCTCACAACCTGATCAACCTTGCCAAGTGGAACGAATTGCCGAAGGCATATCAATCGGCGATCATCACGGCGTCCAACGACGCATGGGTCTGGACGCTGTCTAAATACGATGCCCTAAATCCTGTTGCGCTAAGGCGACTGATCTCGGCTGGCGCACAGCTGCGCGCTTTCCCTCAACCGGTTATGGAAGCCTGCTACAAGGCGGCAAACGAGACTTACGACGGTCTCTCAAAGAGCAATCCGCATTTCAAAAAACTCTATGAAAGCGTCGTACCCTTCCGCAACGATTCCTTCGCCTGGCTGCAGGTTGCCGAGCTTGGATTCGACAGCTTCATGATGCGGATGCGCACGCGCACCTGATCAGAACCGGCTTTGATTACCCGGCGGATCTCTTCCGCCGGGCAATTCTTTTCAAGCCGTCTTGCGTCCATAGACGACATCGGCGCGCTGCTCGAATGCGGCGGCGAAACGACGGAACGCTGCGTCGAACATGGCTCCCATTAGCATCGCGAGCGCCCGGTTCTTGAATTCATACGTGATGAAGAACTCAACATCGCAGGCGCTCTCGCCCGCTGGATGAAAGGTCCAGCGGTTGTGCATGCGCTTGAATGGCCCGCTGAGATACTCGACAAAAATCCTGAGGTTGGGCCGGTCGAGCGTGACACGACTGGTGAATGTCTCGCGAATGATCTTGTAGGCAACAGTCATGTCGGCAACCAAAACGATGGCGCCGTCATCTTTCTCGTTGCTGCTCTTCACCGTCAGGGCGCTGCACAGCGGCACGAATTCCGGATATTTTTTGACATCCGCGACCAGCTCGAACATATCCGCCGCGGTGTGGCGGACACGACGCTTCGTTGAAAACTCAGGCATAGGCCATCAGGGCGCCGCGGTCCGCGCGGCCTTCAAGCGCGCGAAATCGTCCCCGGCGTGATGCGACGAGCGCGTCAGCGGCGAAGACGCCACCATCAGGAAGCCTTTCGTATAGGCGATCGTTTCAAGCGATTTGAACTCATCCGGCGGCACAAAGCGCTGGACATCGTGATGCTTGCGGGTCGGCTGCAGATACTGCCCGATAGTCAGAAAATCCACCTGCGCCGACCGCATATCATCCATCACCTGCAGCACTTCGTTCCGCTCTTCGCCGAGACCGACCATGATCCCCGACTTCGTGAACATGGCCGGATCAAGCTCCTTCACCCGCTGCAGCAGTCGCAGCGAATGAAAGTAGCGCGCGCCGGGACGCACGGTGAGATAGAGCGAAGGAACAGTCTCGAGATTATGGTTGAAGACGTCGGGCTTTGCCTCGACGACAATCTCCAGTGCGCCGTCCTTGCGCAAAAAGTCCGGCGTCAGCACTTCAATGGTGGTTTGCGGGCAACGTTCGCGAATGGCCTGAATCGTCTCGGCAAAATGCCGCGCGCCGCCATCCGGTAGGTCGTCACGATCGACGGAGGTCACCACGATGTGGGCGAGACCGAGTTTCGCGGTCGCGTCGGCGACATGGCCCGACTCGCTTGCGTCGAGGGCGCCCGGCAGGCCGGTCTTCACATTGCAGAAAGCGCAGGCGCGGGTGCAGGTGTCGCCCATGATCATGAAAGTTGCGTGCTTCTTCTCCCAGCATTCGCCGATATTCGGGCAACCGGCCTCCTCGCACACCGTGTGCAGGCCGTTGTCACGCATGATCTTTTGGGTGGCGAAATAGCCGGCCGAGACCGGGGCCTTCACACGAATCCAGTCGGGCTTTTTCTGGACCGGCGAATCCGGCCGATGCGCCTTCTCCGGGTGACGCGGGCGCGGATTGTTCACCAGGTCGAGAACGACTGCCATGGCTTTTACTTACGGCTGGACCGTGACCGCCGCAAGGCCGCTTTGGTGGCCTAAATTCATCCGTTTTCCCGATTTTGGATGCGGCACGGCGGCTGACTCGGGTACAACTCTTCGCTTTCTACGAGCTCGCCTCCGCCCCGCCTTCAGGATTGCAATGGCCAGACGATCAACGCGACGCTCGAAGACGCGGACGCACGCTCTCACGCTCGCCACTTACACCGCCGCGGTTTTTTTGAGCGCACTGCTGCTCTTCGGCGTGCAGCCGATGTTCACGCGCATGGTGCTGCCGCGCTTGGGCGGCTCGCCATCGGTGTGGTCGGTGGCGATGGTCTTTTTCCAGTCAATGCTGCTCGCCGGCTACGCCTATGCTCACGTGCTAACGACATTGCGGCAGCGTTATGCGCCGGTCGCAATTCATCTTGCGCTTCTGCTCGTGGCCGCACTCGCGCTCCCGCTGGGGGTTGCAGAGGGCTGGGGCACGCCACCCGTGACCGATATTGCTGCACTTTGGCTTCTCGACCTCTTTGCAGTCTCGATCGGCCTGCCGTTCCTCGCGTTGTCCGCCAGCAATCCGCTGTTGCAGGCCTGGTTCGTGCGCACGGGCCATCCCGATGCGCATGACCCTTATTTTCTTTATGCGGCATCGAACGTCGGGAGCTTCCTTGCGCTGCTCACGTACCCCGCGCTGTTCGAGCCCGTATTCACGTTACAGATGCAAAATCGAATGTGGAGCTTCGGTTTTGTGCTGCTCATCCTGTTGGTCGCCGTTTGTGCAGTTTTGATGTTGAAGGATCCGCGCCGCCGCAACGCCGAGCCCGGGCGCAGCAAGACCGTTTCCAAACCGGCATGGCCGGCGGTCGGACGCTGGGTTTTTATTTCGGCCGTTCCGTCCGGCTTGCTTGTCGCGGTGACCGCATACGTCTCGACTGACGTGGCCGCGGCGCCGCTGCTATGGGTTATTCCTCTGTCGCTGTATCTGCTGACCTGGGTTCTGGTCTTTCAGCGCCGGGCCCTGATCCCTCATCGGGTCGCCCTTTTGCTGCAACCTTTTGCGGTCGCCACAATCGTGGTGCTGCTTTTCTATACGACGTGGATCCCCATATTTTTCAATCTGGGCGGTCATCTGCTGGCTTTCTTTGTCATTGCTCTTGCATGTCACGGCGAACTGGCCCGGACCCGGCCGCCTCCGCGCGATCTGACGACGTTTTATGTTTCGTTGTCTTTCGGCGGCATGGTCGGCGGCCTGTTTGCCGGATTGGTTGCGCCTTACGCGTTCTCATGGGTCGCCGAATACCCGATCCTTGCCGTGCTGGCAGTGCTCTGCCGCCCCCTCTCTCAGGACATATGGAAGCCGTTCAATCGCTGGCTCTGGCCACTTTCGCCGTCGCAATGGCCGCAGTTCGACAATTGGTTCTGGCCTGCGGCGACCGTGGTCGCGATCTTTCTGCTGGCCCCTGGCTTTGGCGGCGCGGCCCTCGACGATGACAATACTCTCCTCACAGCTTCCGTGCTTGCGCTTGCAGGAATTTCGATTGTTCTTTTCCGCGACCCGCCAAAGTCAGCTCTTGTTGTCGCAATCGCACTCATCGCGATCCGGATCTATCCAACCGGCGAATATCACATCGTAACCCTGCGCAGCTTTTTCGGAGTGCATAAGATTTACGACACTGATGATGGGCGCTTTCGCATACTCAAGCACGGTTCCACGATTCACGGAGCCCAGGTGATCGCTAACGAGAACGGCGAACCGGTCAGCGGCCGCCCGAAGCCGATCACCTACTATCACGACAGATCGGCGATGAACCAGGTGATCTGGTCCGTTCGCGCGCGGAAAGAAGGCCCTCTGCGCGTCGCAGTGATTGGCCTTGGCTCCGGCACGCTGGCATGCCTCATGAAACCTGGCGAGACATGGCGGTTTTTTGAAATCGATCCGACAGTGGTCGAGATCGCACGCAACTCCGCGCGGTTTACTTTCTTGTCATCCTGCGCGCCGGACCTCCCGATTGTGCTTGGGGACGCGCGCCTCACATTTGCGCACGAGCCTGACCGCGTTTACGACCTCGTCATTGTCGATGCCTATTCGTCTGACGCCGTTCCAGTGCATCTTGCGACCGCCGAAGCAATGGCTCTTTATAAATCAAAGCTCGCCCCGCACGGCGTCGTGCTGATGCACATCTCGAACAGGCACCTTGAGCTTAAAAGTGTTGTCGAAGGAATTGCCAATGCCAACGGGCTCAAGTCCTGGATCTGGAGCAGCGACACGGAAGAAGCCGACGACGGCAATTATATTTTTGCGTCAGATGTTGCAATTGCGGCCGAGGACATTGACGACATCGGCGAACTGAAATGGAGCAAGATGTGGGTTCTCACCCCTCCCGATCCGGCCGTGCGCACCTGGACCGACGACTACTCCAACATCGCCGGCGCCTTGTGGCGCCGATACGCCAAATAAGGTCGCATTAGACGTTGAGCACGCGCCCGTACGCATCGAGCACCGCTTCCTTCATCATTTCCGACAATGTTGGATGCGGGAAGACCGCGTGCATCAGCTCTTCTTCCGTCGTCTCAAGGTTCATCGCAACGACGTAACCCTGGATGAGCTCGGTCACTTCGGCGCCGACCATGTGCGCGCCAAGCAACTGGCCGGTCTTCTTGTCGAAAATAACCTTCACCAGGCCCTGATCTTCACCGAGCGCAATGGCCTTGCCGTTGCCCATGAAAGGAAAGCGGCCGACCCGAATATCGAGTTTTTTCTCTTTCGCGGCCTGCTCGGTGAGCCCCACCGACGCGATTTGCGGCGAGCAATAGGTACAGCCGGGGATCATCAACTTGTTCATCGGGTGCGGGTTGAGACCCTTGATCGCCTCAATGCAAATGACCCCTTCATGCTCGGCCTTGTGCGCGAGCATTGGGGGTCCGGACACATCGCCGATCGCATAGATGCCTGGAACGTTCGTTTTGTTGAGCTTGTCGACAATAATGATGCCGCGGTCGGTCTTCACGCCGACTTTCTCGAGGCCAAGATTTTCAATGTTGCCGACAACGCCGACGGCTGAGATGACGCGCTCAACGGTCAGCGTCTGCGATTTACCGCCGTCTTCAATTGTCGCGGTGACGCTGTCGCTTTTCTTATCAAGCTTGCTGACTTTTGCGTTGGTATGAATCTTGATCCCCTGCTTCTCAAAGCTTTTGCGGGCGAATGCCTGAATCTCCTGGTCCTCGACCGGAAGTATTTGCGGCAATACCTCCACGACGGTCACATCAGAACCGAGGGTTCTGAAAAAAGAGGCAAATTCGATTCCAATCGCGCCTGAGCCGACGACCAGCAAAGATTTCGGAACGCGATCCGGCACCATCGCCTCGAAATAGGTCCAGACCAGTTTCTTGTCGGGCTCGATGCCCGGCAATATGCGCGGGCGCGCACCCGTCGCAATGATGATGTGCTTTGCCTGGTAGCTGCCGGCGCCAAGCGCACCCTTTGGAGCCTCACTCTTCGAAGCCTTCACAATCACCTTGCCGGGCGCGTCGATCGAGGCCTCTCCCCAGATGACCGAGACCCTGTTTTTCTTCATCAGAAAGCCGACGCCGTCGTTGAGCCTCTTCGATACCGCGCGTGAGCGTGCGACGACTGCTTTTGGATCGTAGCCGACGTTATCGGCCTTCAGCCCGTAGTCCTTGGCGTGCTGGAAATAGTGAAAGATCTCCGCCGAGCGCAGCAAAGCCTTGGTTGGAATGCACCCCCAGTTGAGGCAGATACCGCCAAGGTAGTCGCGCTCCACGATCGCGGTCTTAAAGCCGAGCTGCGCCGACCGGATCGCCGTCACATAGCCGCCGGGGCCGGAGCCGATGATCAAAACGTCAAAATTCGTGTCAGCCATTCGCCTACTCGTCTCTCGGACCCGATTGAATGTAACCCGAATTGGGCATGTAATGCTTGCCTATATCATTGGGGGAAACGACATGACCAGAACCGTTGGTGCACTCGTGATCCTTGCGATCGGTGTGATGGCGCAAGCCGCCTCCGGTGCCGAGATCAAGGTCTACAGCACCATCGGGGTCAAGAGCGCTGGAGGACTTGGCGCCGAAATTTGAGAAAGCGACCGGCAATAAGCTCAACATCACCTGGGGCCTGATTTCAGCATTTACGAAAAAGGCTCAGGAGGGTGACGTGCCGGACGTCCTGGTTGTGTCGCGCGCCAGCATTGATAGCCTGACCAAAGACGGTAAGATCGCAGCGGGTTCTGACGCAACTCTTGCAAAATCAGTGTTCGCAATTGCCGTCAAGCGCGGGGCGCCGAAGCCCGATATTTCTTCCGCGGATGCACTCAAGACTGCGTTGCTCGCAGCTCGCGCCGTCGGCTACACCGACCCTGCCGCTGGTGGAGCGAGCGGCGTCCATTTTGCCAAGGTGCTCGAGCGTCTGGGGATTGCCGCCGACATTAAAGCCAAGAGCAAATTTCCGCCGCCGGCCGGTTTTGTCGGCACGTTATTGATCAGCGGTGAGGTCGACATTGCCATTCAAAGCAAACCGGAACTTGCTTCTAGCGAAGGTGTCGAAATCGTCCGCCCATTGCCCGGGGATCTCGGCAGCACGACTGTATTCGCAGCCGGCGTCGGTGCGTCGTCACCGAACAACGAGGCAGGCAAGGCATTGGTCAAGTTCCTAAGCTCGCCGGAAGCACAGGCGGCGTTCACTGCGCACGGCTTCGATCCGCCCTGACAGTCAGACGACCATCATCACGGGATTTTCGATCAGCGTCTTGAACGCACCGATCAGCTCGGCGCCGAGCGCGCCGTCAACCGAACGGTGATCGCAGGACAGCGTCACGCTCATGATGTGAGCGGCCTCGATCTTGCCGTGGCGCGCGACCGCGCGCTCTTCGGCAGCACCAACCGCGAGGATGGTCGATTGCGGCGGATTGATCACCGCCGTGAAGTCCTTGATCCCGTACATGCCGAGATTTGAGACCGACGACGTGCCGCCCTGGTATTCCTGCGGCTTGAGCTTGCGGGCACGCGCACGCGCCGCGAGATCCCGCATTTCGTTTGAGATTGCGGACAAGGATTTGCTTTCCGCGCCGCGGACGATCGGCGTGATCAGCCCGCCAGGCAACGCTACTGCGACGCCGATATCGGAATGCCTGTGCTTGAGCATGCCGCCTTCGGTCCAGCTGACGTTCGCGTCCGGTATTCGTTGAAGCGCGAGAGCCAGTGCTTTAATGACGAAATCGTTGACCGAAAGCTTGTAGGCGGGCTTGCCGTCCTTGTCCTTCGGTGCGGCGCCGTTGATCTCCTCGCGTGCCGCCAGCAGCTTTCCGATATCGCAATCCATCGTCAGATAGAAATGCGGAACCGTTTGCACGGATGCCGTCAAACGCTGGGCGATCGTGCGTCGCATGCCATCGTGCGGCACGAGTTCGTACGAGTTCGGCTCATAAAGCGACAGAATTTGTTGGTCGGACATGGCTGGCGCCATGGCCACCCTTTGCGGTCCACCGGCAGCGGGCGCGTGTAAGCCCTTGCCCGACTTTGCGGCATCGATGTCGCGCGCAATCACGCGGCCGTGCGGACCCGAGCCCTGCACGCGGCCGAGATCGATGTCGGCCTCCTTCGCGAGGCGGCGAGCCAATGGCGACGAAAAGACGCGATTGCCCGGAGAGGTCCGAGCCCCCTCACCCGCCGCCTTTGGCGGCGACCTCTCCCCGCTGGGGAGAGGTGAAGCGCGCTGTGCTTGCGTCACGGCAGGGACTCCTCCCTCTCCCCGTTGGGGGGAGGGCTGGGGTGAGGGGGATACAGGCTCAGGCTTTTTCTCGGGTGCCTTGACCGGCACCACCTTTGCAGCGCTCGCCGCCACCTTCCCATCCTCGCCTTCGCCGGCCAGCACGGCAATCACCGAATTGACCGCAACGTCCTGTGTCCCCTCCGGCACCACGATCTTGGCGAGGGTGCCCTCATCGACCGCCTCGTATTCCATCGTGGCCTTGTCGGTCTCGATCTCGGCGATCACGTCGCCGGACTTGATCTTGTCGCCCTCCTTCTTCAGCCAGCGCGCAAGATTGCCCTTCTCCATCGTAGGCGACAGCGCCGGCATGAGGATGTTGGTGGGCATCTGTCGTCCGCCGGCCTAGCCGACCCCCGCTTGTGCTCGCTGGACGATCCTGCTCGGGGTCCAACTTGTGAGCCGGCGCGCCCGCCGACCCTCGACGGTTTCGCGATCATAGTCGACCGGTTCCGCATGCCGGTCCGCAAGCTCGGAGATTGCGGTCGCGGTCACATTCAAGGTTGCCCGCTCCTCGCCATTTCCCGAGATGACGGCCGCGACATAGGCCCCGCAACTCCGACAGATCAGATAATCGGCGGTCCGAAGCCCGAACCGATAGCGATTAAGCCCGTTGGGTGGAGCGGAAATCGTCAGCCGACCGTTCGGATCCGCCACGGCCCTGGTGCCATGACGGCGACAGAACGAGCAGCCGCATGCGCGCAATGGCAGATCGGCGACAGACATCGCGGTCTCGAAAGCCACCTCGACCTGTCCGCAATGGCATGCGCCGCTTAAGATCATCACCAGCCTCAGCGATAGCAAACGGCCTTCGCCGCCTCGACGATTTCGGTAACCGACGGCAGCGCGAGCTTTTCGAGATTTGCAGCATAAGGCATCGGCACATCTTTACCTGACACGCGTGCGACCGGCGCATCGAGATAGTCGAAGGCATGCTCCATGATACGCGCTGCGATTTCCGCGCCGACACCGCTTTGTTGCCAGCCCTCCTCGACGGTCACTGCGCGGCCGGTCTTCTGCACCGATGCAATGATGGTCTTGTTGTCCATCGGCTTGAGCGTGCGCAAGTCAATCACCTCGGCGTCGATACCGGCGCCTGCCAGCTCTTCGGCCGCCTTGAGCGCATAGGTCATGCCCATCGACCAGGACACGATTGTCACGTCATTGCCCGGACGCGCGATCTTTGCCTTGCCGATCGGCAGCACAAAGTCGTCGAGCTTCGGTACCGGCGAGGAATGACCGTAAAGAATTTCGTTCTCGAGAAAAATCACCGGATTTGGATCGCGGATGGCCGCCTTCAGCAACCCCTTCGCATCTGCGGCTGTCGACGGACTGATCACCTTCAAGCCGGGGATGTGCGAGTACCACGCCGAATAGTCCTGGCTGTGCTGGGCGGCCACGCGCGCGGCCGCGCCATTCGGTCCGCGGAACACGATCTGGCAGCCCATCTGACCGCCCGACATATAGAGAGTCTTCGCCGCCGAATTGATGAGCTGATCCATCGCCTGCATGGCGAAATTGAATGTCATGAACTCGACGACCGGCTTAAGGCCGGCGAGAGCGGCACCGATCCCCAGGCCGGCGAAGCCATGTTCGGTGATCGGCGTATCGATCACCCGCCTGGCGCCAAACTCCTGCAGCAACCCCTGCGTCACCTTGTACGCACCCTGATACTCGGCGACCTCCTCGCCCATCACGAAGACATCTTTGTCGCGGCGCATTTCCTCGGCCATGGCGTCACGCAGCGCCTCGCGCATGGTCATGGTGACCATCTCGGTGCCTTCCGGGATGTCGGGGTCGTCCGCCGCTTGTGGCACCGGTGCCGCGGGCGCCTTTGCCGGCTTTGGCGCGGGCACATCCTGTGTCTTTGCTTGCGGTTTCTGGGCCTTTGCCGGCGGCACCGACTCCGCGGCTTTCGGCTGCGACGCCGGCTTTGACGACTTGATCGCTGCCTTGTCCTCGCCTTCGCCGAGGATCACGGCAATGGGGGTGTTCACCGCGACGTCGGCGGTCCCCTCCGGGACCAGAATTTTTCCCAGCGTGCCTTCGTCGGTCGCCTCGACTTCCATCGTGGCCTTGTCGGTCTCGATCTCGGCAATGATGTCGCCGGACTTTACTTCATCGCCCTCTTTCTTGAGCCACTTGGCCAGATTGCCCTTCTCCATCGTGGGAGAGAGCGCGGGCATGAGCACTTCGATCGGCATGGCCTACTGTTTTCCAGGCAACAAATTAGCGATACACATCGGCATAAAGTTCGGAGACGTCCGGCTCCGGATCGTGGGTGGCAAATTCCGCCGCCTGGTTGATCAGGTCGCGAACTTCGCCGTCAATCTTCTTCAGTGCATCTTCGGAGGCGAATTTCTTTTCCAGAATTCTGTGACGCGCCATGTCGATCGGGTCGTGATGGCTGCGTACTTCATCCACTTCTTCGCGCGTTCGGTACTTCGCGGGGTCCGACATCGAATGCCCGCGATACCTGTAGGTCAGCATTTCGAGGATATAGGGGCCCTTGCCGGATCGGCACCATTCGGCGGCCTTTTCTCCGGCCGCTTTCACGGCACGCACATCCATACCGTCGACTTGGTCACCGGGAATATTGAACGACAACCCCCGACGCGACAGGTTGACCTCCGCCGAAGAACGCGTGATCGCCGTCCCCATCGCATAGCGATTATTCTCGATCACGTAGACCGCGGGCAGCTTCCACAGCTCCGCCATGTTGAAGCTTTCGTAGACCTGGCCCTGATTGGCGGCGCCGTCGCCGAAATATGTGATGCTGATGTTGCCGTTGCTGCGGTAGTTGTTGGCGAAAGCAAGACCGGTACCGAGCGGCACCTGCGCGCCCACAATTCCGTGCCCGCCGTAGAAACCTTTCTCCACGCTGAACATGTGCATGGAGCCGCCCTTGCCTTTGGAATAGCCGTGCGCGCGGCCAGTGAGCTCGGCCATGACTCCCTTGGGATCCATCCCGGTTGCGATCATGTGACCGTGGTCGCGATAGCCGGTAATGACCTGGTCGCCGGGCTTGAGCACCATCTGCATGCCGACGACGACGGCTTCCTGGCCGATGTAGAGATGGCAGAATCCGCCAATCAGGCCCATGCCGTACATCTGCCCCGCCTTCTCTTCGAAGCGGCGGATGGTCAGCATGGTGCGGTAGGCGGAAAGCTCCTGCTCCTTGCTGAAATCGGCGACGGGTTTGGCGTCGGTGCTGGGACTCTTCTGGGCGACCGCCATTAGCACTCCCTGCGAAAGCGTCCGGCAATTGTGACGAGGTGTCGGTAGGCTTTCCCGAACCCCAATAGCTTAAATCCCCCGGCGGTGAAAGCGCGAGACTGCCGCGGGGAATTGCGCAAAACGCCCAGAAATTGGCTGAAAATTTCAAGGCGAGCGGTGGATAACGCCGCCGGCCTTCCGCAGTTGCTAACGGGGATTGAGCAGCAGGGTAAGATCGCGCGGATCGACGTAGCCAAGCAGGGCACGCGCCCCCTCATCCAGCATGTCGGGGTCGATCCGGTCGGCCCGCAAAAGCGACACCCGGCGTTCCCACACCGCGCGTTCCGCCTTGAGCTGCATCAGATCGCCCTTCATTGCCGTGAGCTGTTGCTCGAGATCCTGCTGGGCGCGCAGTCCATGATTGCCGGTGAAGGCATTGGCCGCGAAATAGCCGATGAACAGCGCCGCAAAGGTGTAGAGACCGAGGACGGTCAGGAATGTGCGGCGGCGGCGATGCGTAACCATGGCCCGCAAGATGGGCCAAGGCCGTTAAAGCGCCTTTAATGGCGTCAGATCCTGTGCCGGATCTCGTTGAGGAAGAAGTTTCCGACGCGCTTGCCGCGGTTGCGCAGCACCTTCAGCACGCCCTGATCGACAAAATACGTGAGCAGGATCGAATCGCGAGTCTTCACGCGATTATGGACCGGGTCGGCCGAATGCCAGGTATCGGTCCCGACAGCAAACGCATAGCCGCTATTCGGCGCAAAACGCATCTGCGTCCGCTTCGGCAGGGAACCGTCAGGCAGTTTTTCATGAAAGATCGTGCCGATGTCGGTGTTGGCATCGTCCCTCGGCAGGTAGAGCTGCACGGTGATGCCCTTCCAACGCGTGTCCGTGTGCGGCGTGATCAGGTAGCCCGGGACGTCACGCGTCAAAATCGGGATCGGATACATTCCGACCTTCGCAAAATTTTTGCCGAAGCGCTTCGACAACCCCGGCGCCAGGCGCCGGATGAAGGCGAGCTTGACAGGTTCCGAGCAGAGCGCGCGGCCGACAATGTCCCACAGCGCGCGCTTTTCCGCCGGCAAATTGCGGATGTATTCGGGGAACAGATCGATCTTGACCCGCGTGTGTGTGCCGTCCGCAAGATCATGACCTTTGCTGCGGCCATGCATCGGCCGGTAATCGGATGACTCCGGCATCAGCGCGAGGATCTGCGCATAGATGTCGTCGGGAAACACCCTGTCAAATTCGAGATGGAAAAACGGCTTCTCGACGGCGCGTGCTCCGTCAATCGATTGCACGATGAATGCGGCCAGGCGATCCGCAGCACGGCGGCGGTCATAGGTCGACAGGTTCGTCGTCTGATCCATCGTGTGCACCCACAATCTGGTCCAGGAAGCAATTTGCGTCGAATTCACCGTCAAAGGCAAGACTCGGAGTGCCGCAACACCGGTCAGGCCTTCAGGACATCGCGCCCCGCGAATTTCGCCTGCGGGCCGAGTTCCTCCTCGATACGCAGTAGCTGATTATACTTTGCAGTTCGATCGGATCGCGCCAGCGAGCCGGTCTTGATCTGCCCGCAATTGGTCGCGACGGCGAGATCGGCAATGGTCGAGTCTTCCGTCTCGCCCGATCGGTGCGACATCACCGCCGTGTAACCGGCCTTATGAGCCATCTCGACGGCAGCCAGCGTCTCCGTGAGCGTGCCGATCTGATTGACCTTTACCAAAATAGAGTTTGCGACGCCGTCCCTGATGCCCTTCGCCAAGCGCGTCACATTCGTCACGAACAGATCGTCGCCCACGAGCTGGCATTTATTTCCGATCAGCGTCGTAAGAGTCTTCCAGCCTTCCCAGTCATCTTCTGCCATACCGTCCTCGATGGAGATGATCGGGTATTTTGCGACAAGATCGGCGAGATACTTCGCCTGGTCCTGCCTCGAACGTTTCTTGCCTTCGCCCTCGTAGACATACGAGCCGTCTTTGTAAAACTCGGTGGCCGCGCAATCGAGGGCAAGCATCACGTCGCCGCCGGGCTTGTATCCGGCCTTCGCGATCGCCTGCATGACGAAGTCGAGAGCGGCTTCCGCCGACTTCAGGTTCGGCGCAAAACCGCCCTCATCGCCGACGTTGGTATTCAATCCGGCCGATTTGAGCGCTCCGCGCAGCGTATGGAAAATTTCCGCGCCGGCGCGCAATGCCTCGGCAAAAGTCGGCGCGCCGACCGGCATGATCATGAATTCCTGGAAATCGATCGGGTTGTCGGCGTGCACGCCACCATTGACGATATTCATCATCGGCACGGGCAGCACGCGCGCGGCCGTGCCCCCGACATAGCGATAAAGCGGCGCGCTCTTCGCGCTGGCTGCAGCCTTGGCAGTCGCGAGCGACACACCGAGGATCGCGTTGGCGCCAAGTCGCCCCTTGTTCGGCGTGCCGTCGAGCGAAATCAGCGTTTCGTCGATCTTGGTCTGAGCTTCGGCGTCCATGCCGCCGAGCGCATCAAATATCTCGCCATTGACTGCATCGACCGCCTTTCGCACGCCCTTGCCGCCGAAACGCGCCTTGTCGCCGTCGCGCAGTTCCACCGCCTCGTGAGCGCCGGTCGAGGCGCCGGATGGAACGGCGGCGCGTCCGCGCGAGCCATCCTCCAAAATGACGTCGACCTCGACGGTCGGATTGCCGCGGCTATCGAGGATTTCGCGGCCAATAATGTCTGTAATTGCGGTCATGGGGTGCCCGGAATTGGTACGGGGCTTCTACAGGATCGACAACCCTCTTGTCATGCCCCGTCCTGACCGTGCATCCACTGGTGCCCAGACGAAGCGGAAAATGCCAATGGCACGGAAACGGTTGCAACTCGGCCAGCGGAGCCCGATCCCGGCCTCACCCGACAAGGCCGTCCTTGATCGGGTGCCGAACCCGCATGCGGGGACAAATTATGTGGCGCGATTTACTGCGCCGGAATTCACAACACTGTGCCCCATCACGGGGCAACCTGATTTCGCGCATCTGGTCATCGATTACGTGCCCGCTCGCTTTCTTGTCGAGTCGAAGTCGTTGAAGCTCTATCTCAACAGCTTTCGCAATCACGGTACGTTCCACGAAGACTGCACGGTCGCCATTGGCATGAGGCTATTCGCACTGCTGCGGCCGAAATGGCTGCGTATCGGCGGCTACTGGTATCCGCGTGGTGGAATGCCGATCGACGTGTTCTGGCAGGCCGGAAAGCTTCCGAACGGCGTGTGGGTGCCCGACCAGGGCGTCGCTCCCTATCGTGGGCGCGGCTAGCCTTTCGGGGCACTCCGCCGAAGACACAGCGCGCAGGTCCACCCGGTTGCGGCCAATGCAGCCGCTCCGACCACGAGCACCGGCGTGATTCCGACGCTGGTCAGGCCGGCACCATAGACGACAGGGCCTGCTGCCTGGCCAAGAAAGAAAAACATCGAGTGCCCCGCGGTAGCCGATCCGCGCGCCGAGGGCGCCAGTTCCGTGACGTAAACCTGGATACATCCGTGCAGCAGGTAGAAGCCGAAACCCATCACCATGAAATTCATGAACTCGACAGGCCACGACATGCGAAGTGCGATCACCAAAAGACAGGCGCCCATCACCATGCCGCCCGCCGCCATCAACCTTCGCTCGCTTATGTGCGCGACAAGCCATGCGACCATAACCGTGTAGATCACGCCACCGATACCGAAGCCCGCGATCACAACGCCGGCGATCGATGCATGGGTTTCGCCGGCCTCGCGCAACAGGACCGCCATGTAGGGAAAAACGCCGAACAGGAACAGCGCTTCGATGAACACCGCACCGAAGCAATACTTCGCCAACGGATTGCTGAAGACGGCACGATAGTTCGGAATAAACGTCGACAGGTCGAAACGTCCCGGCAATTCATTCAAGCTGCGAAAGCCGGGTATAGCCACCGCAAGCGCGACAAGATCGATCGCTCCGGTCACAAAGAACACGCCGCGCCAGCCCACGACGTCACCGATCACACCGGCGCCGGAGGCACCCAGTAGATTGCCCGTCATGGCCGCGAACAGCAGCCGGCCGATCGCCACCTGCCGCTGCTGTACAGGCACCCGGTCCCCCGCAACCGCCAGTGCGATTGGAAAAACACCACCGGCGGCAACTCCGGCGACCACGCGCAGGATCATGAGCATTTCAAAGTTTGTGGCCAGGCCGCAGGCAATTGTGGCGATGCCGACGACCAGCATGCATACCGCAATGAGCCGTGTCTTGCTGAACATGTCCGCCAGAGCACCAAGCACGGGCTGGACAAGTGCGTAAGGCAGAGTGAACCCGGTCGAAAGAAGCGCCGCCGTGGTCGGCGTGACGTTCAGCCCGCTGGCAATTTGCGGAATGACCGGATCGACCGACCGCATGAAAAGCGTCGTCGCAAAAATGACGAACGCCATGAGATTGAGGACACGGCCCATGAAGATTTCAATTTCGCGCGCTTCAGCGCTTTGCCAGCCGGTCGAACTCGACGAGCGTGCGCAATAGCGGCTCCATCTCCTTCAGGGGCAGCATGTTAGGGCCATCGGATGGCGCCCTGTCGGGATCCTGATGGGTTTCGATAAATACGCCGGCAACGCCAACCGCGACAGCAGCGCGCGCGAGGACCGGCACAAACTCGCGCTCACCACCCGATTTGTCCCCCTGCCCGCCCGGCTGCTGCACCGAATGCGTGGCGTCGAAAATCACGGGCGCCAACGTCTCACGCTTGAGAATGGGAATCGCGCGCATGTCAGACACGAGCGTGTTGTAACCGAACGAGACGCCTCGCTCGGTCACGAGAACGTTGCGATTGCCCGCACCGGTGATCTTCGCGACGACGTTCGGCATGTCCCACGGAGCGAGGAATTGGCCTTTCTTGACATTGACGACCTTGCCGGTTTTCGCCGCAGCTATCAGCAGATCGGTCTGCCGGCACAGGAAGGCAGGAATTTGCAGCACATCAACGGCCGCCGCGACCCGCGCACATTGCTCCGCCTCATGCACATCGGTGAGAACCGGAACTTTGAGCCTGTCGCGGATTTCGGAAAAAATCGGCAAGGCCTGATCGAGACCGAGCCCGCGTGCCGACCTGGCGGACGTGCGGTTGGCCTTGTCGAAAGACGTCTTGTAGACGAAGCCAATTCCTGCGCGCGCCGCGATCTCCTTCAGGGCGGACGCCATCTCCAACGCATGCGCTTTGCTCTCCAGAGCGCATGGACCTGCGATCAAAGACACCGGCACATCATTGCCGAAGCGCACGGCGCCGATCGTCACGGTCGAGTTAGGCTTCTGATCCACGGGTTCACGTCCTCGCGGCGGACCATGAAGGGACGCAACGCACCGGTCAACGGGCCTCGCGCGCGGCCGCCTCGAATATAAGGACTGCGCCCATGGCATCCCCCGATCCGACCACTATCGGATTCCCGGCGAAAATTCCTGCAATTCCGGCTTGCTCCGGCATCGCCTCCAGTGCGCTCATGTTATCCGTCGCAAAGCGAAGAGCGGCCAACCGGGGGCCGGGCGATACATCGGGCGCCTTCACACCGAACCGGCGCGTGAAGGCAGCCGGCATCAACATGTCGATCGTCCCGCGCGGAGTCTTGATTGCGAAGCCCCCATCGCTCGCAATCACCGGCCCGCCGGCGAACGTTTCAAAAAAATGCGCGTGATGCTCTGGCTGTTCCGCCACAACAACAACGCCGACGATGCCGGTTACGCCATTGGCGTGACGCTGAAAGGCCGGGTTCCAGAAATTCTCTGGATAGTGCTGCTGGCACGTCGCAAAACGAATATTCGGCGATGTTTCGTCATTGGCAAAAGTCAACGAAAAGGCGACCTTGACCGACGCACCATCGGGGCGCTTGCCCTCGCGCTCAAAGCGCATCGCCGGCGCGGTCAGAATGCCTGCCTCTCGAAATTCGCTTTCATCCACATGAGCGTCTCTCGATTCCAGAATCAGAACAGACAGACCCTCACCGCGTTGCAGGAAGTCCCGGTTGTAGGCGCCGAACAAAGTGGAAAAACCATCGCTGCCGAGCTTGTCCGGTTCAGCCAACGTCAGCAGCTCGATGAAGCAACCGGGAAACTGAACAATGTGATTATGCGTGCCCCAAGGGTGACGATTGCGCGCACCGACGGTGAAACCGAGCCGGCGGTACAGATCGGCCGACGCATCGAGGTTTCTTACGGCATGGACGATATGGTCGAGACCTCGCGGCATCGCGGGCGCTTACACCAGCCGGCTCTGCTCGACCGCGGCACCGATGAAAGATGAAAACAACGGATGCGGCTCGAAAGGCCGTGACTTCAGCTCAGGATGGAATTGCACGCCGATAAACCAGGGGTGGTCCTCGTACTCGATGATCTCCGGCAAGATACCGTCGGGTGACATTCCGGAGAAACGCATGCCGCGCTGCTCAAGACGCCCTTTATACGCGGTGTTGACTTCATAACGGTGACGATGGCGTTCGGAAATTTCAGTTACCCCATATATCTGCGATACGCGGCTGCCGCGCGTGAGCACTGCATCGTAAGCCCCAAGCCGCATGGTGCCGCCGAGATCGCCGCTCATGCTCCGCTTCTGCAACTCGTTACCCTTGAGCCATTCCGTCATCAGGCCAACGACAGGCTCGGTTGTCGCGCCGAACTCTGTCGAGTTGGCATTCTCGATTCCGCACAGATTGCGTGCCGCCTCGAGCACAGCCATCTGCATTCCGAAGCAAATGCCGAAATAGGGCACGTGACGCTCGCGGGCGAATTGCGCCGCCCGGATTTTTCCCTCAGCGCCGCGCTGACCGAAACCACCCGGGACCAGAATGCCATTGACGTGCTCGAGAAGCGGCGCCGCGTCCTCGCTTTCGAAAACTTCCGACTCGATCCAGTCGAGATTGACCTTAACCTTGTTGGCAATTCCGCCGTGGGAGAGCGCCTCGATCAGCGATTTGTAAGCGTCCTTCATTCCCGTGTATTTGCCGACAATGGCGATGGTAACGTCACCCTCGGGGTTGCGGATGCGCTCGTTGATCAGGCGCCAACGCTCAAGATCGGGGGACTGCCGCGGCTCAATACCGAACGCGGCCAGCACCTCGGCATCGAGTCCCTCGGCCGAATAGGCTTCCGGCACCGCATAGATATTGTCGACGTCACGCGCCTCGATAACTGCGCTTTCCCGAACGTTACAAAACAGCGCGAGCTTCCTCCGCTCGCTTTCCGGGATCGGCCGGTCGGTCCGGCACAGCAAGATATCCGGCTGAATGCCGATCGAACGCAATTCCTTGACCGAGTGCTGGGTGGGCTTGGTCTTGAGTTCACCCGCACTCGGGATGAACGGCATCAAAGTGAGATGGATGTAGATTGCGTGATTGCGGGGCAGATCGTTTCCGAGCTGGCGGATCGCCTCGAAATACGGCAGGCCTTCGATGTCGCCGACCGTGCCCCCGATTTCGCAGAGCACGAAGTCGGATCCATCGTTACCTTCACGGATGAAATCCTTGATGGCATTGGTGACGTGCGGGATGACCTGAATCGTTGCGCCGAGGTAATCGCCGCGCCGCTCTCGCGTAAGAATGTCCTGGTAGATACGGCCGGTCGTAATGTTGTCGTGGCGCGTGGCCGGGCGGCCCGTGAAGCGCTCGTAGTGGCCGAGGTCGAGATCGGTTTCGGCGCCGTCATCGGTCACGAAGACTTCGCCGTGCTGGTAGGGCGACATCGTGCCTGGATCGACGTTGAGGTAGGGATCGAGCTTGCGCAGGCGAACTTTGTAGCCACGCGCCTGCAAGAGCGCGCCAAGTGCCGCAGAAGCGAGACCCTTGCCGAGTGAGGAGACCACGCCGCCGGTGATGAAAATGTACCGCGCCATGGGACCTAACCTTTAACCCCCGCGAATCGATTCGACGAGCGCGAATTGCTCAAATCCGCTCTGCATCTGTGCATCGCTGGATAACTAATCAGCTTTGCGGGGACTTGCGACACGATTTGCATGCTTTCCTCAAACTTGCCCCAACTTTTCTGGCTCGCTCCTGACCCAAAAGTTGAAGGGGCCGGATTTCCCGGCCCCTTGGTTGTGATTTCACTTTGACTGCGGCACCTGCGGCCCCGACGGGGCAGCTGGTGTCGCCGGGGCGGCCGGCGGCGGGCCACCTTGTAGCTGGTTGAGCAAGCCGCCGCCGCTGCCGCCAAGTGGCGGCGGCGCGCCCGGCGCCGTCGGCGCGCTCTGGCCACCCTCCAGGATGGAGGTTGGCTTGTGGCCGACGCCCGCAAGAATTGAAAGCAGCAGACTGGTCAAGAAGAACAGGCCTGCCAGGATCGCCGTCGCGCGCGTGAGCACGTTCGCCGTGCCGCGGCTGGTCATAAAACCGCCGGTCGAGCCGATCCCAAGGCCGCCGCCTTCCGAGCGCTGCAGCAGCACCACGCCGATCATGGCGAGAACAAGCATCAGGTGGATGACGATGATGACGTGTTGCATCAGTCCAAAATCCGTCCAAACTGAACCAATCCGGGCTTCCCGCCCGGCGGCGCCATCCGGCTATATAGGAATTCGCCGGCGTCTCTACACGATCATCCGGCGTTTTTCCACCCCGGCCCTCGCTAGCGGTAAATCGCCGCAATGCCGAGAAAATCAGCCGCTTTCAGGCTTGCCCCGCCCACCAGGGCCCCGTTCACGTTCGCGACGGTCAAAAGTTGTTTGGCATTGTCAGGCTTGACCGAACCGCCATAGAGAATCCGTACGCTTTCCGCCCGCGAGGCAAGGCGCTTGTTCAGCTGGTCGCGAATGAACGTGTGGACCTCGGCCACATCCGCCGCCGTCGGCGTGAGACCGGTTCCGATCGCCCAAACGGGTTCGTACGCGACCACCAAGTTGGCCCCCGTGACTCCCTCCGGCAGCGAGCCTTCGAGTTGACGGCCGACAATCTGCAATGTCTTGCCGGCTTCACGCTCGGCGTGCTGTTCCCCGACACAGACGATGGCGGTCAACCCCGCGCGCCAGGCCGCCTGCGCTTTAGCCCGGACCTGCGCATCCGTCTCGTGATGGTCGGCGCGCCGTTCGGAATGGCCGACGATGACCGCGCGCGCTCCGGCATCGGCGAGCATCTCCGCGGCAATGTCGCCAGTGTGGGCGCCCGACGGCTCAGCGTGACAGTCTTGTGCGCCAATCAATACAGACGAGCCCCGCGCGGCTCCGGCAAATGCCGCTACCAAGGTGGCCGGCGGGCAAACCATGAGTTCAGCCTTGCCGGCAAAATCCTTAGAGCCGGAGATGATCCTGGCCAGCACAGCTTCCGATGCCGCCAGTCCGTTCATCTTCCAATTACCCGCGACGAGCGGGATTATTTTGGCTACCGCCATCCAATCACCCTCTCTGCGTGCGGTTATCAGACCCGCTTGGGCAAAGCCAGCGGTTCGGCTCGGGGGCGATCCTTCTTGAGTTGCAAGGAGTTGGACCTGTCACTATGGTGCGCGCGACGCGCTTGGGTTAGACATGCGCGGCCATCCACCCCGATCAACATATCAAGGGCTGAAATAGCGCACGCATGCTTCGCGGTCTTCACAAAGCCTCCTCGACCTGGCTCGGCAAGGCCGTAATGGCCGCCGTGATGGGCGTCATCGCGATCAGCTTCGCGATCTGGGGCATCGGCGACATATTCCGCGGCTTTGGACGTAACGCGGTGGCCACGATCGGCGGCACTGAAATATCGATCGAGCAATTTCGACAATTCTATAACGACCGCTTGCAACAATTGGGTCGCCAGGCCGGGCGGCCAATCACGCCCGATGAGGCACGCGCCCGCGGGCTCGATCGCCAATTGCTCGCTCAATTGGTTGCTGAAACCACGATCGACGAGCAGGCCAAGCAGCTGCGGCTTGGCATCGACAGCGCCGAAATCGCAAAGCGCATTACATCGGATCCGTCGTTCCGTGGCGCCAACGGACAGTTCGACCGGCAGCGCTTCGAACAGATCATCCGTCAGGCTGGATTCAGCGAAAGCCGTTTCATTGAGGAGCAGCGACGCTCAATGCTGCGAAGGCAGCTTGCCCAGAGCGTCACCGGCGATCTGAAGGTTCCCGCCACTGCTTTGGCCGCACTCAACCAATACCAGAACGAAAAGCGGCAGATTGACTATGTCGCCCTGGAGGCGGCGCAAGCGGGCGATGTCCCAGCGCCCATACCCGAGGTCCTGAACAAATATTTCGACGAGCGCAAGACGCTGTTTCGCGCGCCCGAATACCGCAACATCACGTTGCTTTCCCTCGCCCCGTCCGATCTCGCGAAGCCCGATGCCGTCACGGACACCGACGCCAAAGCTTACTTTGAGCAGCACAAGGACAGCTACGGCAAGCCCGAGAAGCGCGAGGTCCGCCAGATCGTTTTCCAAAAACCGGAGGAAGCCGCAGACGCACGCGAGCGCATCACAAAGGGTGCGAAGTTCGACGACATCGCCAAGGAACGGCAGCTGAAAGAATCCGACACCGATCTCGGCATGGTTGCAAAGTCGGACATCATTGACCCCGCCGTTGCCGATGCAGCTTTTTCCCTCAAGCCTGGCGAGACGAGCGCGCCGGTGAAAGGCCGGTTCGGCACCGTGCTACTGCAAGTCGGGAAAATCGAGCCCGGCGAGGAAAAAACCTACGAACAGGTCGCGGCGCAAATCAAACGCGAGATGGCCGAGAGCCGGGCAAAATCGGACGTTGGCAATTTGCGTGACAAGATCGAGGACGAGCGCGCCGCTGGCTCGACATTGGCCGAGACTGCCAAAAAATTCGGCATAAAATCCGTGTCGATCGAAGCCATTGACCGGTCGGGCCGTGGCCTTGACGGAAAGCCCGTCACCGGATTGCCGCAGACCCCGAACGTCATCAGCGCCGCATTCGCCAGTGATGTCGGCGTCGACACCGACCCGTTGCAGCTGCCGGGCGGCGGATACCTTTATTATGACGTAACGGGCGTAACGCCATCGCGCGAGCGCCCGCTTGAAGAGGTGAAGGATCAGGTCACAGCCCGCTGGCGCGATGATGAAATCGCGAAGCGCCTGCAGGCGAAGGCCGACGATCTTGTCGGGAAGCTTAAGGCCGGCACATCGTTTGCCCAGGCCGCGAGCGAAGCCGGCCTTAACGTCCAGACCGCGAAAGATCTTCAACGCGGCAAGAGCGGCGGATTTATTCCTGCCAAAACTATCGAGGCGGTGTTCCGCACGCCGAAGGGCACGCCGGCCACCGCCGAAGGCGGAAAAGAAACCGAACGCTTCGTGTTCCGCGTGACCGACGTTGTCGATCCGCCTTTCGAAGCGGGCACCCCGCAAGGCCAGGCAATCACCACGACTTTGCAGAACTCCTATACCGACGACCTTGTCAGCGAATACATCGCCCGGCTGGAAAACGACTTTGGGGTGACCGTCAATCCGTCGGCCCTGAATCAGGTCGTCGGCGGCGGGTCACAGCAATAACCGATCTCATGCAGATTGAGCCGCCGGAAAGCATCTTCGCCGACCACTACGGGCGCGGAGAGGCGCAGGTGGTGTGGACCACGCTGGTGGCCGATCTTGAGACGCCCGTCTCCGCCTTTTTGAAGCTTGGCGGCGGCAAAGCAATGAGCTTCCTGCTCGAGTCGGTGGAGGGCGGTGCCGTGCGTGGCCGCTATTCGATCATCGGGATCGAGCCGGATATGATCTGGCGCGCGGACGGCGCGAAAGCCGAGATCAATCGCTCGGCCCGCACCAAAGCCGATGCATTCGTCGCTTGCACCGCGCCGCCACTGCAGGCCCTGCGCGCGTTGATATCGGAGAGCCGGATCGAGTTACCAATTAGTCTACCGCCAATGGCGGCCGGCGTATTTGGCTATCTCGGCTACGACGTTGTGCGCCGTATGGAGGAATTGGCAGCGCCGAACCCCGACCCGATTGGCATTCCCGATGCCGTGCTGGTCCGTCCGACGATCATCGTGGTTTTCGACGCGGTGAAGGATTCGATCACGATCGTAACACCGGTGCGGCCGGAGAAAAACGTCGACGCCAGAGCGGCGTTGGCGCGCGCCGTCGAACGGCTTGCGCGTGTCGTCGAAAGCCTCGACCGTCCGTTGAACAAGTCTCTATCCGAGCAGGATACCGGGCCCATCGATGCCCCGGCAAAATCAAACACGACGCCCGACGAATTCAAGTCGATGGTGCGCAAGGCAAAGGAGTACATCGCCGCAGGCGATGCGTTCCAGGTCGTGCTCGCGCAACGCTTCGAGGCGCCATTTACGCTGCCGCCGTTTTCGCTCTATCGCGCGCTCCGCAGGACAAATCCGTCGCCTTATTTGTATTTTCTCGACTTCGGACAATTTGCCGTCGCGGGATCGAGTCCCGAAATTCTTGTCAAGGTTTCGGGAGGCGTCGTGACGATTCGCCCGATCGCCGGCACGCGGCCGCGCGGCGCCACTCCGCATGAAGACAAGGCGCTCGAAGACGAACTGCTGGCCGATCCCAAGGAGCGCGCCGAGCACCTGATGCTGCTCGATCTCGGCCGTAACGATGTCGGCCGCGTCGCTGCCATTGGCACCGTCAATGTGACGGATCAATTTTTTATCGAGCGCTACAGCCACGTCATGCACATCGTGTCGAATGTCGAGGGCAAGCTCGCAGGCAATCGGGATGCGCTCGATGCCTTGGTGGCCGGTTTTCCGGCCGGTACGGTTTCCGGGGCGCCGAAGGTGCGCGCGATGCAAATCATCGACGAACTGGAAAAAGAAAAGCGCGGGCTCTACGCGGGCTGCGTTGGTTATTTTTCGGCGGCCGGTGAAATGGACACGTGCATCGTTTTGCGGACGGCCCTGGTGAAAGACGGCAAGATGTACGTGCAGGCGGGCGCCGGTATCGTTGCCGACAGCGATCCCGATTTCGAGCAGCAGGAGTGTATCAACAAGGCGAAGGCCTTGTTTCGGGCGGCGGAAGAGGCGCGCCGATTTGCCAGCGCGGCCAAACGAGGCCAGTAACCACCGCTGCAGCGCGCTGCTTGACCCCCCTCTAGCCCCACCGTAAACCCTTGCAAGCACGGTGGAACATGATCGTCCTCATCGACAACTACGACAGCTTCACGTTCAATCTCTTCCACTATTTGGGAGGGCTTGGGGCGGACGTTGCCGTGCATCGTAACGACAAGATCTCGGTTGCCGACGTGATGGCCTCGCAGCCGGACGCGATTGTGCTGTCGCCAGGTCCATGCACACCCAACGAGGCCGGCATCTGTCTCGCGTTGATCGAGAAAGCAGCGCCGATTATTCCGATCCTCGGTGTCTGTCTTGGCCATCAGGCCATCGGGCAATTCTTGGGCGGCAAAGTGGTGCGCGCAGCGCCGATCCACGGCAAGGTATCGGAGATCAAGCATGCCGGTACTGGAATCTTCCGCGGCATCAACGGCCCCCTGAAAGCGACGCGCTATCATTCGCTGGTGGTTGAACGTGCAAGCGTGCCTGCCGCACTGAAAGTGAATGCCGAAACCGCCGACCGTCTTGTGATGGGGCTCATGCACGAGACGCTTCCCGTCCACGGCGTGCAATTTCATCCCGAAAGCATCGCTTCCGAGCACGGGCATCTGATGCTGAAGAATTTTCTGGACATTGCCGCCGCCTGGAACGCCAAGCGCGGGCGAAGCCCGGTATCCGCGCGTAAGTCCGCCGACATGCACGCGAGAGCCTGAGACGCCCCCATGGCCAACGATTTGAAGGCGCTTATCGCCAAAGTCGCGAACGGCGCAAGCCTCACGCGCGAAGAGGCCGCCAGCGCCTTCGACAGCATGATGTCGGGAGAAGCGACGCCCTCGCAGATGGGCGGCTTGCTCATGGCGCTGCGCGTGCGCGGCGAAACCGTCGATGAAATCACCGGCGCGGTCACGACCATGCGCTCCAAGATGCTCGGCGTTAAGGCGCCGCCAGGTGCCGTCGACGTAGTGGGTACCGGCGGGGACGCATCCGGCTCGTTCAACATCTCGACGTGCGCGGCATTTATCGTCGCCGGTGCCGGCGTTCCGGTCGCCAAGCATGGCAACCGCGCGCTGTCGTCGAAGTCCGGCGCGGCCGACGTTCTGCAGGCGCTCGGCGTCAAGATCGACCTCAATGCCGCACAGGTTGGAACTTGCATTCGCGAAGCCGGGATCGGCTTCATGTTCGCGCCGGCCCATCATCCGGCGATGAAGAACGTCGGTCCGACGCGGATCGAACTCGGAACCCGCACCATTTTTAACCTGCTAGGGCCGTTGTCGAACCCGGCAAGCGTCAAGCGCCAGATGATCGGTACGTTTTCCAAGCAATGGGTGGAGCCGATGGCGCAAGTGTTGAAGAACCTCGGCTCGGAAAGCATTTGGGTCGTGCATGGTTCGGATGGGCTAGACGAAATCACCACCGCCGGTCCGACCACCGTTGCGGCCCTTGAGAGTGGGGCAATTCGGACTTTCGAGATCACTCCAGAAGACGCCGGCCTTGCGCGGTCGACGTCTGAAGCGCTGCGCGGCGGCGATGCCGAGCACAACGCAAAGGCGTTGTTCGACGTGCTTAAGGGAAAACCAGGCCCCTTCCGGGACATATCGATCCTCAATGCCGCCGCGGCGCTTATCGTCGCGGGCAAGGCGAAGGATCTTCGGCAAGGTGCTACACTGGCGGCGAAATCGATCGCGAGCGGCGAAGCCGAAGGTAGGCTCGACCGTCTCATTGCGGTGTCGAACGCAGCGGAGGCCTAGCGTGTCGGACATCCTCGCCAATATCGAAGCGTATAAACGCGAGGAAATTGCCGCTGCCAAACGCGCGCGTCCTTTCGCTGCACTTGAGAAAGAGGCGAAGGCTGCGGCGCCGCCGCGCGGGTTTCTGCGCGCAATCGAAAAACGGATTTCCGGCGGCAATTACGCGCTGATTGCCGAGATCAAGAAAGCAAGTCCTTCGAAGGGGCTGATCCGCGCCGATTTTTATCCGCCGGCGCTCGCCAAGGCCTATGAGGCGGGTGGCGCGTCCTGCCTTTCCGTTTTGACCGATGCCCCCTCTTTCCAAGGCCGCCCGGAATTCCTTACCGCCGCGCGTGATGCCACCGCATTACCGACACTGCGAAAGGATTTCATTTTCGAGCCTTACCAAGTGGTGGAATCGCGCGCCCTTGGGGCGGATTGCATTCTGATCATCATAGCGGCCGTCGACGATCTTGCGGCCCATGAAATCGAGGACGCAGCGTTTGCCTGTGGGATGGACGTGCTTGTTGAAGTTCATGATGAAGTTGAACTGACGCGTGCCCTCAAGCTGAAATCCCGGCTGATTGGCATCAACAACCGCGATTTGCGGACATTCGACACATCACTCACTGTCAGCGAACGGCTTGCACCGAAAATCCCGCACGACCGCGTTGTTGTTGCCGAAAGCGGGCTCAATACGCCGGCCGACCTCGCGCGCCTAAAGCGAATTGGCGTTTCGACGTTCCTGGTTGGGGAAAGCCTCATGCGGCAGGCCGACGTGGCGGCTGCCACTCGCGCGCTTCTGGCACTCGAGCCGCGCCGGGCCGCTGCGGAGTGATGGCTATGGCAAGGCGCAAGAGAGCCGTGAACCGCGCTCACAAACGGAAGGCAACGGCCAAGCCGAGATCTGCGCCAAGGCCAGCCGAGCCCTCTCTGACGCCAACGCCCCTCACCCACATCGACCAGCGCGGCGAAGCCCGCATGGTCGACGTCTCCGAAAAGGGAGTCACCGAGCGCGTCGCGATTGCCGAAGGGCGCGTGCTGATGCGCAAAGAAACGCTCGATATCGTCCTCGAGGGCAATGCGATGAAAGGCGACGTGCTGGGCGCCGCGCGGCTCGCCGGCATCATGGCCGCCAAACGCACGCACGGCCTCATCCCGTTATGCCATCCATTGCCGCTCTCCAAGGTCGAAATCGATATCAATCCCGAGCACTCACTTCCCGGATTCCTCGTCCAGTCGACCGTGAAAGTAACCGCGAAGACTGGCGTTGAAATGGAGGCGCTGACGGCGGTCTCGATCGCATGCCTAACGATTTACGACATGGTCAAGGCAGTGGAACGCGGGATCCGCATCGAGGGCATCCGGCTTCTACACAAGAGCGGTGGCAAATCGGGTGAATGGAACGCGGGGGGCTAGGCGTATCATGGCCCTGATGCCGGTGGCCGAAGCGCTTCGGCTCGTCCTCATTGACGCCAAGCCATTGCCTGTCGAAGCGGTCCCGCTCGATCGTGCGCGCGGGCGCGTGCTTGCCGAAGACATGGCCGCGCTGCGGACGCAGCCGCCAACTGCAGTCTCCGCAATGGACGGATATGCGGTGCGCGCCAGCGATATTGCGACGGCACCCGCTACGCTCAAAGTGATTGGCGAAGTTGCCGCCGGCCACCCCTTCCCCAAACGGATCGCGGCAGGTCAAGCCGCCCGGATCTTCACCGGCGGCGTCATGCCGGACGGCAGCGACACCGTCATAATCCAGGAACTCACGTCTCGCGAAGGCGACAACGTCACCGTTCAGAAACCGACCACAAAGGGACGCAACGTCCGCGATAAGGGCATCGATTTTTCGCAAGGCGATGTGCTGCTTCGGAAAGGCCGGAGGCTGACCGATCGCGACCTCATGCTTGCAGCGGCCATGAACTATCCCAACGTCAGCGTGTACCATCAGCCGAAAGTTGCCGTGCTGGGGACCGGAGACGAGTTGGTGCCGCCTGGCGCCACGCCTCGATCCGGGGAGATCGTCTATTCCAACGGCTTTGCGCTCATTGCGCTTGCGCGTACCGAGGGTGCCGACGCCCACGATCTCGGTATTGCGCGGGACCACATCGAGGACATCACCAAGGCGATCAGGGGAGCGCGTGAATGGGGTGCCGATATTCTCGTCACGTCGGGCGGTGCCTCGGTCGGTGAGCATGACCTCGTGCAGCGCGCGCTCGCTGCCGAGGGTCTCGACCTCTCGTTCTGGCGCGTCGCACTGCGTCCGGGCCGTCCGATGATGCACGGCCGGCTGGGCACGATGCAGGTCCTGGGCGTTCCGGGAAATCCCGTCTCGTCTTACGTCTGCGCCTTCTTGTTTCTGGTGCCCCTGATCAGGCGCCTTTCCGGCCGTAGCGACGTAGAACTGCGGCCCGAGCGGGTCCGCCTTGGGGGCAACCTCCCGGCCAACGATGAGCGGGCCGACTACCTGCGGGCCACCTTGGCGGATGGTCCGGACGGTCTGGTTGCCACCCCGCTGCCGTCCCAGGACAGTTCCCTGATGGCGCCACTCGCCCGGGCCGACTGCCTTGTGATTCGGGAGGCGCACGCCCCCGCGGCTGTGGCCGGTTCAGACTGCGTCATCCTTAAGCTAGGCCTTTAGCGGCCTTTCGAGTTTTTCACTCCAAATTAAACAGTTGCGGAACACATATCGAACATATAGTGTCCGTTCATGATTTGTTTCTGGCTTGGACCCTGAGGGGTTCGGCCCGACGGGGAGAGACAGATGCTGACCCGCAAGCAGTTTGAACTCCTGCGTTTCATCCACGAGCGGCTGACCGAGGCCGGCGTGCCCCCCTCTTTCGACGAGATGAAGGACGCCCTCGACCTGCGGTCAAAGTCCGGCATTCACCGGCTTATTA
>Ga0111539_10001520_pt1 | contig 30937 bp, 24 predicted proteins | sample RhiMethybrSRZTD1_FD_79667 | JGI IMG/M metagenome (GOLD analysis project Ga0111539, IMG submission 79667) | Populus rhizosphere microbial communities from Tennessee, USA - Rhizosphere MetaG P. TD hybrid SRZTD1 (version 2) (version 2) | ecosystem: Host-associated > Plants > Roots > Rhizosphere >...
GCCGTGACCAGCACGCTTCCCATCGCCGGCTTCCCCGGCAACGGTGCGACCGATTCTTCGGGCGTCGTGTACTTGTTGGTCACCACCCCGTCCTTCTCTTCGCAAGTCTGGGCTTATGATTCGGCGTCGCATCTTTTCCTGCACGACGGCTCGAATCCTCTTCTTCCGACCGTAGATTTCCTCGGCAATCCACGCGTCGGCCAGGGCGGTCTTCTGTACGTGCCCGATTTCCCGCTCGACGTTCTTCTCGTCGAAGATCCGGCTGCGCCGGGAACGCCCGTTCCGCATCTCGTGGGCGACGGCCCGGTCGATCTCGCGCTGATCGAACGCGACGGACCGGTGGCGATCGTCCTTTCCGGTCTCTCCGCGGCCAATCTCTCCGAAGGGATTCAGCTTTCTTGGCGGGCGAGCGTCGAATCCAACCTGGCGGGATTTGCGATCGAGCGCGCGCGAGCCGGAGCGCCGTTCGAGCGCGTGGCGAGCGACCTTCCGGTGGAACCGGAGCCGAAGTGGATCGATCGGGCGATCACACCCGGCAGCACGTATGTGTACCACGTCGGCGGAATCGATTTGCGCGGCGACATCACCTGGCTTCCCGCGATCACGATCCAACGGACCGCCGGGCGCGACGACCTTGCGTTCGCGCGCGTCTTTCCGAATCCATTTCGAGATCAAACGACGATTCGATTCCACGCGCCTCCCGGGACTCCCACCACGATCGAGATCTTCGACGTCACCGGGCGGCGCATTCTCTCGCGCGATTTGGGCAGCGCCGGATCGAACGAGCGCGAATGGGTCTGGGACGGCCGTGAGGAATCCGGGCTCGGGGTCGCGCCGGGCGCGTATCACGTTCGCGCGACGATCGGATCGAAGGTCGTCACGGATCGCGTGCTGCGCGTTCGATGACCGCGATCTTCCTCCTCTTGGGGGGAGCGATGATCGCGCCGCGACTCACGCTTCCCGAAGCGCATTACTTCCTGCCGGAAATCGAGGTGCGCGGAGAGAAGTGGCCCGACGCGACCGGGCCGCTTCCGCTCTCTGAAACCGTCTTGGACCGAAGCGACATTGCGCGGCGTCCGGGAGGCAATCTCGCCGATCTCCTTGTTCCCGTGGCCGGGCTGCGTCTCGCCTCGTGGGGCGGCGGACTTTCTCCCGCCATCTCCATTCGAGGATCGACGACCGAGCAGGTCTTGGTCTTGGTCGATGGGCGCCGGTTGAATTCAGCGCAAGGGCAAGGCGCCGACCTCTCGCAAGTTTCGCTCGAATCCGTGGAAAGCGTCGAAGTATTGCGCGGCGGCGCTTCGACCGCGTGGGGCGGTGATGCGGTGGGGGGCGCGATTCAAATCAAAACGCGCGCTCCGAAGGATACTGAGGCGCGGTTTCGCGTCGCAGGCGGCGGCGCGAACACGAAGGACTTGAGCGGCAGTGCGGCGCTCGGCCTCGCCAGCGATTGGCATGCGCGCTTCTCGGCGCAGCGCCTCGAGACGCGCGGCGATTACGCCGTACCCGATGCCGAGATCGATCATATTCAGAATGGCGACATCGAGCAGACTACCGCCTCAACGGCGGTGCAAGGGCTCCTGCCGGGGCAAACGCTGGCGCGCATCGACGCATCGTTCTTGCGCGGAGAGCGCGGCGTGCCCGGAAGCGAGGAATTCCCCACGCCGACGGCCCGTCTCTTCGATGAGAACAAGAGCATCGGAGTTCATTTCGAAAGAGCGGGCGAGAGAAAGCTGGCCCCGCTCTTCGACGGCTCGATGTGTTCCCAGAGCCGCAATTATCGGGATCCGCAGGCGGCGTTGGGAGCGGTCGACGATGAGCACCGCAATGCGCGCGCCGCCGGCGAGGGCGGCGTCGTGTGGAAGATGGGACCGACCAGCATGCGCACCTTCGCGGGATTCTCGCGCGATCACTTGCGCAGCACAACCGACGGCGATCACCTCCGCGACACGGCGCATCTTCGCGCGCATGCCGTGCACGATCGCGTGTTTGCGGGACGCAAGGTGCGCGCTCTGGCCAGCGCGCGCCTCGATCGGGTGAGCGGGTTCGATCCGTTCGTCAGCCCGCGCTTCGGCATCCAGGGGGAAGTGATCCCGGCCTCGCTTCTTGTGCGGGCTTCGGCGGGGCTCGCCTTTCGGCCGCCGACCTTCGACGATCTCTTCTGGCCGGCGCGCGCCTCCGCGGCCGGCAATCCCCATCTCAAGGCGGAGACTTCGCGCGATCTCGATGCCGGAATCTCGCTGTCGGCACTGCACGGGCGCGCGCATCTCGGGATCGATGTGTTCGCGCGCGCCGTGGAAGATCTCATCCAGTGGTCTCCGGGAGCTGCCGGCATCTGGAGACCGCAGAACATCGGACGGGCGAGCCTCGCCGGATTCGAAGGTGAGATGCTGGGCAAAGTTCCCCTCGGCGAGCGCTGGACACTGCAAGGAATCGGCACGCTCACGCATCTCGCGTCGCGCGATGAAACCGGGGCGCCCAACGTCGATGGCAAGGAGCTGCCCTATCGCCCCAATTGGACGGGAGCGGCTTCCCTTCTTCTCTTGCGTCCCGATGCCGGCGAGCTCGAAGCACAGTGGAGATTCGTCGGCGATGCGTGGATCACGCGCGCCAACACGAAACTCTTGCCCGGCTACGACCTTCTCGATTTGCGCGCACGCGCGCACGTCCTTCCTGGAGTGACTATGGATTTCGCATTGCTCAACGTGTTCAATCGACCGGCTCGTGACTTCCGCGACTTTCCCCTGCCCGGAAGAACCTGGGAGCTCGGCTGGACATTCGGTGGAGGTGCATCGTGATCGCGATCCGTCCCCGCCGTGCCCCCGCCGCACTTCGGATCCTTTTTCTTGCTGCGCTGGCCGTGCCCATCCTCCTTCTCGCCGCGCCTTCTGTTTTCGCCGGAACCTGGGGTGCGGAAACGAATCTCTCCAACACGGCCACGGATTCCGAGACCGGGTTGAATCATCGCCCGCTCATCTACGATGCGAACGGCGTGCTTCATGTCGTGTGGGCGGAGAAGGATGCACCGAATCAGAATTATCGAATCTATGCTCGAAGCTCGACGGCAGGTTCCTGGAGCCTGGCGCAGCTCGCCGTCGATTATCTCTCCCAAGATCCGGGAACGAACGGCGGCGCCAAGTATCCTTCGCTCGCCGCGCTCCCCAATGGCGAGCTCGATCTCTTCTGGCACGATTACCGGATTGGCGGCATCAACAACATCGAGATCTACACCAAGACCAAGTCCCCCGGAGCCGCGTGGAGCTCGAGCCAGGCCGCCGACGTGCGTCTCACGACAACGAATCATCCGGAGACGAACGGCGACAACGGCTACGTTCCCACGGTTGCCGCGCTCGCGAACGGCACGTTGCATGTGCTGTGGTACGACTTTCGATTCGATGGCAATCACGCCGACATCTTTTGCAAGACGCGCCCGGCGGGAGGCGAATGGGATTTGACGCCGGGAGATCCCGCCGACATTCGCGTCGCGAACGATCCCGATCATTCGGAGCTCGTGGCAGTCGCCGCCGACTCGCCGGGGAACTTGCACGCCGTCTGGCGCAGTGCGGGCAGCGGAGCGCACGTTTTGTATGCGCGTCGCGATGCCGGTACCGGCGCGTGGTCCGCCACGGTGGATGTGGATCTGGCGGGATCCGTCGCGGGAGCGCCGGCGATTGCGATCGACGGCTCGGCTGCCGCGCACGTCGTGTGGCCCGACTCGCGCGACGGCGGGCGCGCGCTCTTCACCCGAGTGCGTAGCGCGGGGGGAGCCTGGTCTTCGATTGCACGCATCACGCGCCCGAATGATGCCGCCGACGAACCGTCCATGACCTCCCAAGACGGCACGATTCATCTCGTGTGGAACGATGCGCGCGTCTCGCTCTTCAATCGGGAAGTATTCCACCGCCAGAAGGCGACGGGAGCGCCGTGGGATTCAAGCGGCGCCGCGGACGAGCGCATCTCGAATGCGAGCGGCAATTCCACGCGTCCTTCGGTCGCCGCCATTGGCGGGCGCGTCGCCGTCTTGTGGAAGGATGCGCGCACAGGGAACAACGAAATCTTCGTGCGAGTGCGCACCGAGCCGGCAACTTCCGCAGACGTCGTGCAAAGTCTACCGCCCGCGGAGCTGCATGTGTTCCCGAATCCCATGCGCAGCGGAGCGCAAATTCTTCGCGCCGCCGGCGCACCGGCTACCGACATCGTGATCGCCGACGTGCGCGGCGCGATTCGTCGCCGCCTTCCCGCTTCGGGGTCGGTCTATTGGGACGGCCGCGATGAGCGTGGCGTACCCGTTCCCGCGGGAGTCTACTTTGCCCGTTCCGCGCGCGGCGGCGGCGAAGCGCGCATCGTGGTGCTGCGATGAAGGCCTTGCTGCCTCTCGCGTTCTTCGCGGGTCTTCTTCTCTCGGCCTGCTCTGAAGACGAGCCCACCGCACCGGCACCTCCGGAAAATCCAGGTGAAGTCGTTCCCCGCATCTTAGTCTTGAACTCGCTCTCCGAAACGATTTCATCGCTCGATCTGTCCAGCGGCGTTCTCACCGGATTCGCTGCTCCGGCCGGAGCCTGGCCGAACCGCATGCTGGCGGTGCCCGGCCTCCGCGAGATCGTCGTCGTTGCTTCCGGCGACAACGAAGTTCAGCTTCTTTCCATGGACAGCTTGGCGCGCGTGAACGCCGTGGACGTGGGCGCCGGAAACAATCCGTGGATGGCAGCGCTTTGGAACGACTCCTTCGCCATGGTCACGAACTGGCTTTCCGGCGAGATCGTCGAGATCGACCTCGCGCATCGCGGCGCCCGCCGCCGTCTTTCCACGTCGGTCTCCGGTCCGGAAGGAATTCTCGTCGCCGGGAATCGCGCTTATGTGGCTTGCTCGCACTATGACGTTCCCGGCAACACGTTCCTCGAAGGACGCCTCGATGCGATCGATCTCGCCAATTGGCAGCGCGACGCTTCGATTCCCGTGGCGCGCAATCCCCAGGACTTGAAGCTCGCCCCTGATGGAACGATTCATGTTCTGTGCACGGGGACGTATGGGAACGGTTCCGCTCCCGAATCGGGAAAGGTTTCCGTTGTCGATCCAGGTTCTTTGCAATCCATCGATACGATCGACATCGGAGGATCGCCCGGCCGTCTGGCCATGGCGTCCGCTGGAGTCGCGTGGACGGCGGGTTTCGAGGGAGGGATTCGCCGCTACGATGCGCAAACCCGCCAGGTCTTGCCTTCTCCCGCCGATCCCGATCTGGCCGGGCCCGGCTTCTCCGCGGTCGCGTGGGATTCCGCGGGAGCGACGATCTACGTCACTTCGTTCGAAGCGGATCTTCTCGTCGCGATCGATGAAGCTGCCGGATCGATTCGCAATGCGTGGATCGTGGGTGATGGCCCGGTCGACATTCTGGTCTTACGATGAGTGCGCGAGGCGGCGGGTGAGGAATTGCGCGCAATCGCGGCGTTTGATTTAGCGCGGCGCTCCATAAGGCCACAGTGCGTAGCCGACCGAAAAACGAAACCCAAGGTTGTGGACGACCGTCGCATCCGACCCTTCCGTCGTGACGGCGAACACGCGGAGGCTTCCTTCACCTTCGGGATCGGGCGGGGGAACGGAACCATTCAAGGATTGAAAATCCGGGTTGATGCGAATCAAGTCCTCGATTTCGAACCCTGCATTCCACTTGCTTCCCAACGCGACGCGCAACCCGCCGCCGAGCGTCACGACCGGATTCGTTTCATCCAAGAAGATGAAGGGGAGACCGAAGCCGTCCTCTTCCCAATTGCCGCCGGCGATTTGCAATAACTCCGCCGGAGGTGGAGGCACTCCTTCATAGGTCAGCTTGAACACCGGACCGTCGGAAACCTCGTGAAGAATTCCGCCCCCCAATGTGGCGAATGGGAAGAATCGTTTGCTGAAAGGCGAGAGCTCGTACGTCGCGGAAACCAAATAGAAATCGGAAACAGCGTCGGACATGGCACTTTGGGCGCGTGATCCCCCGACAAACTCGCTGATCTGGTCGGATGCGGCCAACACGAATCCCTCCAGATCAAAATCGCCGGGATCCCGTGAAAGCGACGGAAACGTGACTCGCAGCCGGCCCCGAGAATGGAGCCAGGTCCCGGCGAAGGAGAAGTGTTGGTTCAAGCGGTAGTTTCCCGCGAGCCCCCCGAAAAACGACGGATCGACGTCCATCTTTCCGCCGGTTCGCGTGGTGAGGTCCCCACCAAACGGCGTGAAATCAGCAATGAGAGTCGCGCTCGCGATATCGCCGTGCATAAGGACTCCTCCGATTCCCGTGAACCGGACGAGGTCCGGAGGCGTGTACTGGGCCCCGGAGGGAGCAGGGCACAAGGCGAGGACGCCCGCCCCAAGAGCGATTCCGATGGCGGTTTTTGAGCGCATGGCGGCGCCACTCTAGCCCAAGGCTCGCAGACCAGCAAGTCGGCTGCAGAGAAGGCGAAACTGCGCCTGGTCTGGTAGCTTAGCCGGCGATGCCGACCTTCCGCCGCTCTCAGCGGACCTTCGCCCTCATCGCCGCCTTGGGACTCCTCTTCTTGGCGATGGGGACTTGGGCGATTCTTACGAACTCAGGAACGAGCGACGAAGTGGGCGCTCATCTTCCTTCCGGGATTCTGGCCTGGAAATCGGGAAGCTTCTCGGGAGGCGTCGCCAATCCTCCTTTAGGTCAGCTTCTCGTCGCGTCCCTCCCAGTCTTGGCCGGGGTCGCCAATCATCCGCTCGAAGATCGTCCCGCCATGCTGGCGTTGGCCCGTGCTCCAGTCTTGGTGCTGGGACTCCTCATGATCGCGGTCATCGCGCTCTTCGCGGCGCGGATTGGCGGTCCGCGCTCCGCAATCGCCGCCGCCATCGCCTCCGTCTTCTGCCCCAATCTTCTCGCCCACTCGAGTCTGGCGACGCTCGATCTTCCTTCGGCTGCGTTCGGTGCGCTCGCCTGTTTCTTGGCGTGGAATTTTTCGCGCGCGCCCAGTGTGCCGCGGGCCATTCCGTTCGCACTGGCGGTCGCGGTGGCGGTCGAAATCAAGTTCACCGCGCTCCATCTTCTTCCCGCGCTCACCATCGCCATGTTCTTGTGCGCCCGCGCGACGGCGAGTCCCCGCTCTCCGGCAAGGGCCGGCGCTTTGGCCGGCATGCGCAGCGCAGCCCTCCTTCTATCGGCGGCCATTCTCGGGATCGTGCTGGTCCACGTTCTCTTGTCGCTCGCGTTCCCCGCGCGCGAAGGCTCATCGCTTTGGAATCTCGCCAGCCTGCAAGAGAAGTGGTCCAAGGGACGAGGAGGACACTTCTCGTATCTGCTCGGCAATTGGAGCGCGACCGGCTTCCCGCAGTATTTCCTCGTCGCGCTTCTCGTGAAGCTTCCGTTGGCCACGATCCTCTTGTTCTTCGCCGGCGTCGTGCGTCTCCTTCGCGCGCGCTCGCTCGCCGGCCGGCGCGATTTCCTCGCGTTCGTCGTCCTGCCCGGTCTGTGGATTCTTCTCGCGATGACGTTCGTGCATCGCGTGCACATCGGGATTCGCCATGTGTTGCCGGCCTTCCCTGCGATTCTCGCCATCGCCGGACTCGGTTGGGCTGGACTTTGGGAAAAGCGCGGCGTGGCCCGCATCGCCGCAATTCTCTTGGGAGTTTGGCTGGTTGTCTCGACGGCGTCCGTTCTCCCCGATCCGTTGGCTTACTTCAACGAAATTGCCGGCGGTCCGCGCGGAGGTGAGCGCTTTCTCATCGATTCGAATTTGGATTGGGGACAAGACGAGCGAAGAATCCGGCGCTACATCCAGGGGCACACGCTCTACGTGAATCCACCGCGACCCGTCCAAGGGCTCATCGCGATCAATGTCGATGCAATCCACGGCCTACTCACACGCCGGGATCAGCTGGACTGGGCGGCCATGCTGGATCCGGTGGAACGCATCGGCCACACGTGGCGAATCGTTTCCGCGAATGATTCAACGGTGAGCCAAGCGGGGCAGCGTGGTCCTCGCGAAGCATTGGGATGGGCGCAATGGCTGATCCAGCAGGGTCATGACGAGGAGGCTCGAGCACTACTCGCTCGTCATGATCTCTCCCGGCATCCCAAGCTTTCCATTCCTTGGCGCGAGCAAATGGCGGAAGTGGAGCTTGCGTTGGGAGACCCTGCAGCTGCGCTTCGCTTCTTGAATGCGGAAACCGACCTCGATCTCACCATCGAAACGATGTTCCGCATCTCGGAGAAAAACGCGACGCCATGGGTAGAGCGACCGGCGCAGGAGCGCCATCAAATCTATCGCTCGTTGATCGCCCGGGGAAAATCGCCGAACGCGGAGTCTCTGGCGCTACGCGTGCTCGCCACCTCGCCGCAAGATCCCGATGCCTTGCGCGCTCTCCTTGTGTCTCGATTGTCGTTGCGCGCGGTCGTCATGCCGGTCGGCGGACCGGTTCTCAATCCGGGCGATGTTCCCCAGGGGCGTCCCTTCGATCTTTTTACTTCGTCTCCCTCGTCGCTCACACCCGCGGATCGTCTCGTGCGCATCGCGTTTCTGATGGAGGCCCGCGTCGAACGACACGCACTGGAAGAGGCCGGCGCACTCTTAGCCGACGATCCGGCGAATTCCGAGGCGATGAACCTTTACGGCGAGCTCGTGGTCCGCAGAAAGCTCGGCGCTTCCCAATATGTGTGGCCGAAAGTGGATTGGTCGAACGTGAAGCGAAGGGGATGATGCGCGGCGAGTGTTAGGCCACGTTCTTCAAGACTTGAGCACGCCATTCCTTACGCAAGAATGGATTGGAACGGCGCTCCGCTCCGATCGTGGTTTGCGGACCATGTCCGGGATGGATGCGCGTCGATTCTCCGAGCGGTACCAAGACTTCATCGATCGAACGGAGAAGCGTCGGAAGATCTCCCTCAGGGAGATCGGTGCGGCCGATGGAATCGGCAAAGAGCACGTCGCCCGAAATGGCATCGCTCTCGTGCACGAGCGTCACGCTCCCGGGAGAATGACCCGGCGTGTGCAGAATGCGAAGCGAGCAGGCTCCGAAATCGAACGTGTTGCCGGGAACGAGCTCACCATCCGGAAGAGGCGGCGCTTCGAGATCCAAACCGAACATGGCCGCTTGCGCGGAAAAGTTCTCCACGAGGAAGCGATCGGCGCGATGCAAGAGCGAGGGGATGGAGAATTCTCTCTGGATGGCAGCGTTGCCGGCGACATGATCGACATGTCCGTGCGTGTTTAAGATCGCGACCGGCTCGCCCTTCAGTTGCTCGAGGCGTCGCAGAAGAATCTCCGGCTCGTCTCCCGGATCGACGACGACAATCTTCCCGGTTTGCTCGCAGACCAAGAGATAGGAGTTCACCTGGAAGATGCCCATCGGAAAGATTTCGATCTTCACCAGGAGCCATCCGGCCAGAATCGTTCGTCATCTTCGAGCGCTGGAGCGGACGGGGCGGGCTTCGCCGCCTGGCCACTCCGTCCATTCTTCTTCGCATTCTCCATCCGTTCCCGGGCAGCCTCGCACTCTTCGCACAGCCCGTGGAAGACAAGCGGATAGAAGCTCACTCGATAGTGTGTGCGCTCGGAAACGAGTGCGCGAAGATCCCGACCTTCGGGAAGATCCACGTCGGTGACTGCCCCGCAGGCAACGCAGCGAATGTGCTCGTGGTCGTAGGGCGTCACGTCGTAGCGGGACGGATATCCTCCGCCTGAGAACTCCAGAAGCAAACCCTTCTCTTTCAAGAGGCGAAGCGTTCGATACACCGTGGCCAGACTAATCCCGGCGATCTTCCGGCGCGCTTCGTTGTGAATCCACTCTGCAGTGGGATGGTCGCAGTGCGAGCAGACGAGAAGGAGTACCGTTTCACGCTGCCGGGTCTTGCGGAGCCCGGCAGCTTTCCAGTCGACTTCGGACACGCGGGGGGACTTGGCCATGTTCGAGCTTCCGGATGGACGCCTAGTTTAGGTGAGCAACGAGTCGCTTGCTCGAGTTTCCGGTTCGCAGCCGGAGAAGCGCCCGATCCTTCAATTGTCGGACCCTCTCCTTCGAGAGGTGAAGCTTCTCTCCGATCTCACTCAGCGTATACGGCTCTTCGCCGGTCAGGCCGAAGTAGAGATTCAGAATGAGCTCTTCCCTTTGGCTCAAGGACTCCACAGCGTCGCGAACGTGGGTGGTCATCTCTTCGTCTTCCAAGCCGAGGTCCGGAGAGAGCCCGATGTCATCATCAGCGATGCGGGTCAGCGGGGACTCTCTTTCCGGATCCTCGTAATCGGTAACCATGGAATAGGCGCGCACCGAAGCCATGGCCTCCTGGATTTCCGAAGACGTCTTCCCGATCACGCGCGCAATCTCTTCCACCGACGGCTCGCGCTCGAGCTTTTTCTCGAGCTTCTCTTCGGCACGGCACACGTCCCGCAGCGTTTCCTTGCGGGAGTGCGGGTATTGAATGAGATGGACCTGCTCGGCTAAGGCCTTGTTCAGGTTCCGGCGGATCCACCAGACGGCGTACGAAATGAAGGCACAGTCCTTCCGTTCGTCGAAGCGGCGCGCGGCCTCATAAAGGCCGAGATTGCCTTCGGTGACCAGGTCGGCGAGAGGGATTCCGCGATTCATATAGCGCTTCGCGATGCTGACCACGAAGCGAAGGTTCGCCTGCACGAGCTCGTGCACGCCACTTTCATCTCCGCCGCGAATACGGCGGCCCAGCGCACGCTCTTGCTCGCGCGTCAAAAGCGAAATGCGCCCGATGTCCCGGAGATACATTCCGAACGAATCGTCGAGAGGAACTGTCTCTCGTTCACGACGTGCTGCGCGTGCCATTTTGAGCCTCCGTTCCCTCCCGCCGGCCCGGCGGGGAGCGATCTTGTCGCTCGATCTTCCCAAACACTTAGGAATGAGAATCGTTCCTATTAACGGCTACTTGAGAATGATTGTCAAGTAGAAACCGGGGTGACCTTCACCACGGCCCCCAAGGGGCCGAAAACGGGCTTTTGCAAACTTTGAGAGGGGGTTGGCAAAGGAGCCGGAATCGAAGGGAATTACACCACTGCTCGCAAAAGGATCATTCCCCGCTCAGTTCTTCCGACTCACGCTCGGCCATTTCTGCCCAGCGCTCAATTCCTTCACCCGGAGTAAGAACCTCCCGGTCCGCTTCCGGTTCCTTCGAGAAGTATCCAGGGCGGATGGGCTTCTTGAGATGGACCCCGGCAAACTCGATCTCCAGAACCCCTCCTTCTTCCGGCCACTTCAGGCAGATGTGGCGCGGCCAGGGGATTCCATCGATCACATCCCATTCCTCCCAGGTGATTTCGGTGGCCGGTTCGTCGCGGCGAAACCGCGCCGGGAGTCCGTTGCCACCATCGATCAACATCCAGGTTCCGTCCCCTTCCCAAACGAAGTCGGGCCCCTTTTCCTGAAGCTCGAGCGAACCGTCTTGCGCCGGAAACGGATGAGCGAGAAGAGCGATCGAGACGAGCTCGGGATCGAATGCAAATCGGGACCAGTCCGGATCGGTTCTCTCTCCGCGGATCAGAACTTTCTCCCGCGGAACGTCGATCGCGATCTTCTCCGGTCCGGCGACCAAATCGAAAATCGTGAAGAACGCCTTGGAAGTGCCGCGCAATCTCAATTGATCCGGCGCTTGGAAGACGAGTGATCCACGGCAGGAGAGCGCCTTGGGCAGTTCCGGGGAAAGCCAACGCAGCTCGAGCGCTGCGTGAACGGTTCGAATTTCTTTCGTTCGATTCTCAAAAAAGCGCATCGCTTCTTCGCGTGCACTGCCTGCCGGAGAGGTGCGAGGACCTTCCTTCGGTCCCCCTGCACATCCAGCGACCGCAAGGATTGCCGCAAGACACGTGGCGAGCGCAAAGCCGTGCTTCACGCGCTTGGCCTCTTGCGAAGGATCGAGAAAAGGATGAGCCCTGAAAGAAAACCGCCGATGTGCTCGAACCATGCGACGCCGCCCTGAGCGACCTGTCCCAAGGAAACCATTCCACTCAAGAGTTGCAGCAGAAACCAGGCACCGATCACGAGCGAAGCGGGAACCATCACCGTACGCACGAAGAATCCCAGAAAGAGAAGGGAGAGCACGCGCGCATGAGGGAACTGAATGAGGTACGACGCCAACACGCCGGCGATCGCTCCCGATGCTCCGATCGTGGGAGTGTTCGAGGAGGAATTCGCCAGTACGTGAAGGCCGTGCGCTCCCAATCCGGAAGCCAGATACAGAAACAGGTAGCGCGCATGTCCCAAGACGTCTTCGACGTTGTTCCCGAAGATCCATAGATAGAGCAGGTTTCCTCCCAGATGAAGGATGTCTCCGTGCAAGAACATCGAAGACAAGAGCGTCCATCCTGGAGAGATCTCCGCGGAATGCCCGGCGGAAAAGAAGCGCGCAGGAACGAGACCGAATGCGTAAACCATGGATTCGGGCGAATAAGGACCGAACAGTTGAACTAAAAACGCAACTGCATTCGTGAAGATGAGTAGGCCGGTGACCCACGCGACTCGGGAGGTGGGGTTCTCGTCCCGAAGAGGAAAGAACAAAGACCTCGCCTCCTCGAGAGAACGCGCGCGCGATTAGCGGGTCGGGACGACCGCCTCGACGATCAGGATCTTCAAGCCGCAGTTGAGAAAGGCGACATCGATGGCCGCCCGTCCTCCGGCGAGATCCTTCCGCCGAATGACTCGGCCGACATCTCGCCAAGTCTGGTGATAGATGTATTCGCCCACTTCGTATTTTTCTTCGGGAGCATACGTACGGACGTCTTCCGGCGCAGGGCTGCCGAAATCTCCAACGCATTCCGGATTCACCGGCATGTCGTCTTCATCGATCTCGAAACAGAGAATGCTGTTGCAGGTGAGGCAGTTCGCCCATTCGAGGCCGGTCTCGTCGGCGGGGCGAAGCAATCTCATCTTTCTGCGCTTATCGCACTTCGGGCAGCCATGGAACCGCAGGGCTCGATCCGCGGGGCTCGAAGTCGTGGTAGACATGGACGATCTCCTGGTGGGCATTCGTTTTGGAAATGGGTCGATCAATTGCTGATTCGGGGCACAAAAAAAGAGCAAAAGTGCCAGGAATCGCCAAAGCCTTGCATTGATTGGCAAGGCCTTGTCCCCATCTCCACTTGCCCTTTCGGGCAAGATTTGGGAACGGGTGAGATTACCGGATTTTTGCTCGCCAATCCAAGCCCCGTCTTCAGAGGTTGGCTCGGTTCTTGTACACGCTTGCCAGGCAACAAGTTCCGCAAATCAAAGGCGGAGGAAGAGAACCTCCCTCCGCCATTCCCATCGCCCGCCCGTTCGGCGGGCGACGCCGACTCCGCTACTTCCGGCGGGCCTTCCTCTTCCCCTTGGTCTTGGCCTTACGCTTGGACTTGCCGCGCGTTTTCGCCTTCGCCTTCGCCTTTGAGCGAGCCATGGCCATCGCGAATTACCTCCTGAGTTCGGTTTCAATGCCGGCCCGACATTCGGACCGCATCGTTTCCGGAAACGACGCCCCTCAAGCAACCCTGCCCGGGAAACGCCGCGCGCTCCTCACTCGCAAATGAGGATCACGAGGCTCATCCCACTACCGTCGATTCCGGACCCAACAACCGCTCAACGACGGATCTAAATTCTTCGAGATCGAACGGCTTGTGCACTTTCGCGCCCATCTCGCTGATCTCCACGCGCTTGTCGCGCGTGTCGTTCGTGGTCATCAAGACCACCTTTGCAGCCGGACGAACCCGCCACCACCACGCGAGAACTTCTTCGCTCCCATCCCCGACGGAATGTTCGGACGCAATGAGCAGATCGAACGGGCTCCCCCGGAGTTTCCGCACCGCTTCATCCCCATCTCTCGCCGTGTCGACTCGATATCCGGCATCCCGAAGATCGAGTGCGAGCGCACGAGTCGTGACGGGCTCGTCATCGAGAATGAGCACCATCTTGGGCATGTCATCATCGCCCGGTTCGTGGAGGCTGCATCACAGAGCTCGCGTTGCTGAAAACCCGAGCGCTCAATCCTCGATGCGATGGCATCGCAGAGTTTGTGCCAACGTCGCTGCTCATGATCGCGAATGGCAGATCGTTTCATCGCTTTCATGATCGGACGCGAGCACGCGCGAGTTAAGTCGTGCGTCGCAAGAGGGTTTGCGAAAAGGAGAGAAGGTCTACGCGATGCGCTTCCGGAAGTACGCGAAGTGCATCACCTGTTTGCACAACTGGACCAAGCAGCTTGTTCTCGTCAAAAGATTCGACAGAGGAATTGCGCGGGCCGTCTAGTTCTTTGGCAAAGGCTCTTCGGCGGCGCTTGCCTCGCGTGCTTTTTCTTCCACTTCGCCGGGGTGGGAATACGCCTTCAACTTGTTGATCAGAGTTTGGCGCGTGATGCCCAAAATCTCCGATGCGCGGGTGCGGTTCCCTTCCGTTTCGTCGAGAACGCGGAAGATGTGCTCCTTCTCCACTTCCGACAGCGGCTGCATGTTCTTGGACATGAGCCCGTGCACGCGCGATACCCCCGAGGTCTCGCGAATCTTGTGGGGGAAGTGATCGGGAACGATGAGCTCGCAGTCTTCCAGCAGCACGATGCGCTCGAGCGTATTGCGCAGCTCGCGCACGTTCCCCGGCCAGTGGTAGCCCTCCAGGCAATCGAGCGCGTCCTGGCTCGGCTTCATCGCCGGCTTTCCAGCCTGCTCGCAAAGATCTTCCACGAATCGGTTCGCCAGGTAGCTGATGTCCCCGTCGCGCTCGCGAAGGCTCGGCAAATTGATCCCGATCACCTTCAGCCGGTGGAGGAGATCGGGACGGAATCCTCCGCCTTCACTGATGGCATCCAAGTCCTTGTTCGTTGCGGCGACGATGCGAACGTCCACTTCCAGATCTTCGCGGCCGCCGAGCCGGCGGAATCGGCGCTCCTCCAAGAACGTCAGGAGCTTGGGCTGCGAGGCGGGACCGGCATCGCCGATCTCATCCAAGAAGAGCGTGCCGCCGTCGGCGGTTTCCGCCAGACCGATGCGGTTCTCTTGAGCGTCGGTGAACGTTCCCTTGAGATGGCCGAAGAGCTCGGCCTCGAAAAGGGTGTCGGGAATCGCCGAACAGTTCAGCTTCACGAAAGGCTTGGCCGCTCGATCCGATCCGTGATGAAGCGCGCGCGCGACCAGCTCCTTGCCGGTCCCCGTTTCGCCCTGAATGAGCACCGTGCGCGCTCCGCTCTTGATGATCTTGAGGATGGTTTCGCGGACCTCCGAGATCGCCTTCGACTTCCCGAGAATTCGATCGACGGCGTTTCCCTCCGGCTTGCGTGCCGAAGACTTCCGATAGGCCTCGCGAATCCTCGATGCTTGAAGCGTTTGGGTGACGCAGCGCACCATTTCATCGAGGTCGTACGGCTTCTGAACGTAGTCGTCCGCGCCCAGCTTCATGGCTTGGACGACGTCTTGGACTTCGCCGTAGGCGCTGATCATGATCGTGAGCGTGGAAGGGCGCCGGCGCTTCAAGCTCTTCAAGATGTCGAGCCCCGAGCTGTCCCCCAGCTTCAAGTCGACCACGACGAGATCCGGCTGCGCCGAGTCGGCAACCTTCAATCCTTCGGCGCCCGATTCCGCGGTGCGAACAGAAAGGCCCTCTTCCTCGAGCGCACGCTTCAACGTCAGACGGACGCTCTCTTCATCGTCGATCACCAGAACTTGATTCGTGCTCACGAGTTGCTCTCCGGGACCAATTCGACTTTCGCGACCGGATCGGACGCTTCGCCTTCAGCGACCTCCGCACGGGATTCCGGCGGCGCCGGCGGGATCGGAAGGATCACCGTGAACCGCGCACCTCCATCGGCGTTGTTGGTCGCCGAAATGAGTCCTCCGTGCTCTTTGCAGATGCGCTGGCTGATCGAGAGACCCAATCCCAACCCTTTCGCGCTTCCGGAAATGAAGGGCTCGAAGATTTCCGCGGAGCGTCCCTCGGGAATGCCCGGACCAGTGTCGCTGAACGCGATGCGTACGCCGGTGGGCGTGGATCGCTTCGATCGCGGCGAGAGCCAGCTCGAAACTTTGAGCGTTCCCCCCGACTTGCGCATGGCATTGCCCGCATTCATGACAATGTTCAAGAACACCTCACGCATCATGCTGGAGTCGATCGAAACATGCGGGAGATCGTCCTCCAAATCGGTCACCTGAACAACGCCCGAGGCATCCAGATATTCGCGCGAGAGCGCCAAGGCATCGGAAAGCACGCGGTTCACGTCGCAAATCCGCCGGCGCGGCGAGGGCGGGCGGGAATAGGCGAGAAAGTCGGAGATGACCGCCTCGATGCGATCCAGCTCCTTGATGGAGGCGGCCAAGCTCTCGCGATTCGAATCTCCTCGCTCGAGATGCTTCAAGATGTATTGCACCGTCGTACGAATGCCGGTCAGCGGATTGCGGATCTCGTGCGCGATTCCCGCCGAAATCGTGCCCAAGGACAAAAGCCGTCGGGCTTCCGCGCCGAAGCTTCCGATCCACTCCCCTTCGCCCGCGTTGCGGAGCACCCCGACGCAATACGTTCCCTTTCCGTGCGCGGCGCGCGTGGAGGTGTAGTCGGACTCCAGGAAGCGCACGTCCCCATTCTTGGAAGTGATCAAGGTCGGAGCGCAGGAGCGCTCCTTCGTCTTCTGGAGCAACGGATCCAAAGGACACCGGTCATCGCAGAGAAGCGTGCCTTCGGCGTCCTGGCAGCGCAGAATCTTCTGGCAGCTCCGGCCAATCGCCTCTTCGCGCGTCCACCCGAGCGTGGTTTCCGCCGACGAGGAGAACTCGATGAGTTTTTTCTCGGAATCGAGGACGACGATGGCGTCGCGGTTCGCCTGCAGAAGAGCGTGAAGAACACCGGAGTGAAAGTCCCGCTCGAGAAGCGAATCCGACTGCGACGAAAGATCTCGCCTTCTTCTTCTTCCCCGCGCCGATCCCATTCATCGTTCCCGCGATGAAGGATGCGAAATCGATCTTCGATCGCACGTTAGTCAAGAGAACGCGCAGTGGTCAACGAGTTTCGTCGTGTCACTCAAAAAAGAAGGAGGGCTCGTGCGAGCCCTCCTCCACGCATCGACGTTTCGCAGCGCGAACGTCTAGTCGTAATCCTCCATTCCTGCAGCCGCGGGCTCCGGCTTCTTTTCCTTCACTTCGGCGATGATCGCTTCCGTCGTCAGGAGAAGGCTCGACACCGACGCCGCATTCTGCAGCGCGGAGCGCGTCACCTTCGTCGGGTCGATGATGCCGGCTTCGAGCATGTCCACCAGCTCACCGGTTCGGAAATCGTAGCCGCGATTCTTTCCAGCTCGGGCCACTTCCTGTGCGGCGAGCCCGCCCTCCATGCCGGCATTCGATGCCAACTGGCGAATCGGCTCCTCGAGTGAGCGACGCACGATTTGAATTCCCGTGGCCTCGTCGCCCTCTGCTTCGATCTTGTCGAGCGCCTTCGACGCCTGCATCAGCGCGACGCCTCCGCCGGGCACGACACCCTCTTCCACCGCGGCGCGAGTGGCATGCAACGCATCCTCGACGCGCGCCTTCTTTTCCTTCATTTCCACTTCCGTCGCCGCGCCCACCTTGATCACGGCAACCGCGCCCGCCAAACGAGCCAAGCGCTCTTCCAACTTTTCGCGATCGTAGTCGGACGTCGCATCTTCGATCTGGCGGCGGATCATGGACACGCGCCCATCGACGTCGGTCTTTTTGCCGCGCCCTTCGACGATCACAGTCTTGTCCTTGTCGATCGTGACTCGCTTGGCTTTCCCGAGATCATCCATGGTGACGCTTTCGAGCTTGACGCCGATGTCGTCGGAGATCACCCGGCCCCCGGTCAAAACGGCGATATCGCCCAACATTTCCTTGCGGCGATCGCCGAATCCGGGCGCCTTCACCGCGGCGACGCGCAGCACTCCACGTAGCTTGTTCACGACGAGCGTGGCCAGCGCCTCACCTTCGACGTCTTCCGCAATGATGAGGAGCGGTCTTGCCGACTTCGCCACCCCTTCGAGAATCGGAAGAAGATCCTTCATGTTGGTGACCTTCTTCTCGATGATGAGGATCACGACGTCCTCGAGCACGGCCTCCATGCGTTCTTGATCGGTGATGAAGTACGGAGACAAGTAGCCGCGGTCGAACTGCATTCCCTGCACGAGATCCAACGTCGTGTCGATGCTCTTTGCTTCTTCGACCGTGATCGTTCCGTCCTTGGTCACCTTTTCCATCGCCTCGGCAATGATGTCGCCGATGACCGTATCGCCGTTCGCGGAAATCGTGGCGATCTGCCGGTATTCCGCCGGCGTGTTGATCTTCCTCGATTGCTTTCTCAAGTCGGCGACTATCGCGCTGACCGCCTTGTCGATCCCGCGCTTCAAAGCGATGGGGTTCGCCCCGGCGGAAACGTTGCGAATTCCTTCGCGATAGATGGCCTCGGCCAGAATCGTGGCCGTGGTCGTACCGTCGCCGGCGACGTCGGAAGTCTTCGAGGCGACCTCCTTCACCATCTGCGCGCCCATGTTCTGATACGGATCGCTCAATTCGATTTCTTTGGCGACCGTGACTCCGTCCTTGGTGACGGTCGGCGCGCCCCACTTCTTGTCGAGCGCGACGTTGCGGCCTTTCGGTCCGAGCGTCACCCGAACGGCGCGCGCCAGGGCGGTCACACCCTTCAGAATTTCATTGCGCGCATCATCTCGAAATTTCAGCTGTTTTGCGGGCATTCCTCTCCTCCACTACTTCTTCGAGAATGTCGCGAGAACGTCGTCCTCGCGCAGAATGACAAAGTCCTCGCCGTCGATCTTCACTTCCGTTCCGGAATACTTGCCGAGAAGGACGCGGTCGCCCTTTTCGATTTCGAGCGCGATTCGTTTCCCGTCCTTCGTGACTCGCCCCGGACCAACGGCGACCACTTCCCCTTCGGTCGGTTTCTCTTTCGCGGTATCGGGAATGATGATCCCGCCGCGGATCTCTTCTTTTTCCTCGAGCCGACGTACCAAGATCCGGTCGGCCAACGGCTTGACATTCATGGACGCTCCTTTGTTCTTGCTCATTTTCCTCACTCTCTCTCGACTCGAGCTCTTTCCCGCGATCTGCGGGAGCCTTCGAGTCCTTGGTGTGCAGTGTATCCGATGTGCCCGGCCTAGACCCATCCGCCGAACGACCCGCCCTTCCGCCGCAGTCTCCCGGTCAGGCTCCATTAAGGATAGCCAGCACTGTGCCAGCGACGGAACTCACCGGAAGCGATGGAATCTCAGCGACTTAGACGAAGCACCGGAGGCCGCCGGGCGGGGAACTCGCTGGGACATTGGCGAATGCAATAGGCGCCCGCGCACCGCAAAGCTAATCTCCGCCACTGGAACGGGGGGAGCCGTGGCCAGCGTCGAATTCGGAATCAGCTACTTCGGCGTCCGCGATCCCCGTCATGTCCGCACGGATCTCGACGAGATTGCGGCCGCGGGATTCAAGTCCGTCACCCACACATTTTCCGAGCACGATCTTCGTTATCACGCGAAGGACGTCGCTCGAATCGTGGCCGAGACGAAAGTACGCGGGCTCGAAGCGGTGCTCGATCCTTGGGGTGTCGCCGGTCTTTTCGGCGGGGAAGCCTACTCCGAGCTCGCACTCGTGGATCTCGATTCGCGCCAGATCGATGCTCAGGGAAAATCGGTGCCCGCGTCCTGCCCGAATGCTCCGGCAACCCGCGCGCTTCTTCATCGTTGGTCCCAGCTCGCTTTGGAGTGCGGCGCAGATTGCCTCTTCTGGGATGAGCCGCACTTCTATCTCGGCGCTCTGCGCAGCGGCCCCAAGGTTCCGTGCTGCCGCTGCGCGCATTGCGCGCGAGCCTTTCGAGAAGAACATGGGGCCGCCAGCCTTCCTCCGGAAGGAGATCCCACTCTCGAAGACTTCCGAGGACGCACGATCGCCAATCTCCTGCACGAGCTCTTGGTCGCATTGCGCGGTGCATCGGTCCGCCAGACCCTGTGTCTTCTCCCCTTCGGCGAGTTCCAAGGAGCCGGCACGGACGATTGGGAGCGGCTCGCGGGCTTGAGCGGCTGGCACCGGCTGGCGACCGATCCGTACTGGATGGACCGTCCGGTTTCGGTGCGCGAATTCGTCTCCCGCCAATCGAAGCGGCTGCGCTCTCTCTGTGACGCAACCGGAACGCAGATGGAAATCTGGATTCAGGGGATTCGCATTCCCCGCGGTGATGAATGGAAGATCCGCGAGGCCGTCGATGCGGCACTCGCCGAAGGCGCGGAGCGCATCGCGTTCTGGAGCTTCCGGGCCACCGACCGGATGAGCTCGTTGACCTGCGAGGATCCCGAAGCCGCCTGGAAAGCGATCCTGGATTCGGTACGGGAATCCGGCTGATTTTTTTCCGCGCGCTCCCGCGGATCTCCTGCAGCAACCTGGCAATCGGATGGAAACTTTGGCAGCTTTTCGATTCTCTTCGCAGCCGCTTGCAATGAGAGTTTAATCGCCATTGTAAATGCAGCGCCGCGCCAATGTATACGCGCGAATCGTGCGTGCTATACTGAAGCGCGGCGAATTCTGCCCGTTCCGTGACTCTTCACATCTCCCTGACTCAGTTAAAGGGTACCAGGGAAGGGTACGCGAGGCCCGTGAAGCACGAACTGAGGTGGGTTCGCCGTTTTTTGTGTCGGGTCTCGGAATTCCTGCATAGATCGCGCCGGCCCTCCTGGACCCTGGCTGCGTTGCGCCTCCTCAGCGTATCTCGTCCTCTGATACGCCTTCGTCGGCGCGCCTTGCCATGGCCCACGATGGCACGGCGGGATCTACACATGAATTCCGAGACACGACACCGGGGAACGAAAAGTCCTGCGTCGATCGCGCCGGTTCTCGTGTGCCCGGAAGGCAAACATCGCAGCGGCACTCGGGGCTTCTAGAACACTCCTTCGAGCAGCATCACTTCGACCATAGATCCAGCTGGCTGCATTTCCGTTCCTTCCGGAATAATGGCCAAACCGTTCGCGTGAACCATCGAACGCAGGTTGCCCGAGCCCCTCGGGCCGACCTCGGTCGCGGCAAAGCCGTCCCCATCGGGACGAACATGAACGCGGGCAAAGTGGCGCCGTGCGCCCGCGCCGCGCACGCCTCCTTCGAGCCGGGCGCGAAGGCGTGTACGATCGGGAGAGCGATCTCCCTGCATGCGGCGCAAGAGCGGGCGGACGAAGCATTCGAACGAGATCATCGAGGAAACCGGATTCCCGGGCAGCCCGAAGACAACGGCGCTCCCCCAACGACCGAAGAGAACCGGCTTCCCCGGACTGGCGGCGACGCGCCAGAACAGTCTTTCCATCCCCAGGCGATCGAACACCTCTTTGACTTCATCGTGATCACCCACGGAAACTCCGCCGGACGTGATCACCACGTCGGCCTCCCTTCCCCGTTGCAGCGCACTCTCGATTTCCGCCCCGTCATCGCGCGAAGTGCCGAGATCCTGAATGATGCAGCCCGCATCGCGGATTTGGCCGGCCAGAGTGTGCCGGTTGCTGCTGCGAATCTTTCCTGGAGTGAGCGGCTCGCCGGGACTCAAGAGCTCGTCGCCGGTCATGAGAATCGCGACCCGCGGCCTTTTCGCCACGATCACGCTGGTGCATCCGAGAGAAGCCAAGAGCCCCACTTCCTGCGGGCGCAAACTCACTCCCATCTCGAGAACGCGATCTCCGGCCCGCACATCTTCCCCCGCACGCCGCACGTGCTGGCCGGCGTGTGCGCCTTTGTCGATGCGCACGACGTTTTCGTTCCACGATGCCCACTCCATCATGACGACCGCGTCGGCGCCCGAAGGAAGCATCGATCCGGTGAAGATTCGCGCGCAGACGCCTTGCTCGACGCGCCGGGCCGGCTTGGTTCCGGCGGGTATCTCTTCCACGATGGCCAATTCGACCGGCGACGACGGCGATGCGGATGCGACGTCCTCCGCGCGCACTGCGAATCCGTCCACCATGGAAGAATCGAACGGGGGAATCGAATCGTTCGCGGTGACCGCCTGCGCCAAAACACGTCCATAGGAGGAATCAAGATCGACGATCTCGGTGGAGACCAGGGGCGTCGCGGCGAGGACGATGCGCTCCGCTTCGTCGAACGCGAGAATCGATTCGGTCTCGAGCCGGCGCATGTTCAATCGCCTTTCGAATTCACGTTGGAGCGCACCCAATCCGCATAGTCCGGATTCGCGTGCAGAACGGGGACGCGCAAGATCGCCGGCGTCTCGTACGGATGCAGCGCGCGGAGGCGGCGCTCGGCGCGTTCGGCGCAGGAGGCGAGCGTCTTGAACGTGATTTCCACCTCGCCCTCGTCCACGATTGCGCCTTTCCACGGATAGATCGAGCGAACCGGTCTCCACGTGGCGCAGGCGAATGATTTCTCCTCCACGAGCACCCGCGTAATACGCGCCGCGTCCTCTTCATTCCCAACGGTGGTCACGATTTCGACGAGCTCGTTTTCGGATTCGCGATGTGTCACGAGCGGTTCTCCTCCAGATGGGCCAGAGCCTGCCGCGCCCGTTGCCCGACCGGCCCCTGGGGATCGAGCTCCAGCGCGCGCTGCCAATGCTGGCGCGCTTTCTCGCGATCTCCCACCATCTCGAAGTATTGGGCCAAATTCATCTGGGTCGATTCCGAACGCGGCCGGATCACCGCCGACTCTTCCAAAAGACGAAGCGCCTCCTGGCGATCCCCCTCTTCCAGCGCAATGCGAAAGAGGCTCAGACGCGCGGCGATCGAGCGCGGATCGGCGGCGACCGCGCCTTGCAGCGCACGCTTCTCGCCCTCGGAATTGGCGAGATTGCGCTCCGCTTCGGCGAGGTCCAAGTACACCGAGGACGGATTTCGTCCCAGAACGAGCGCACGCTCCAGACTCTCGCGCGCCGCTTCGAATTGCTTGAGCTGGAGCCGCGCACGTCCCAAGAATTCCCAAGCAAGACGGCTTTGGGGATCGCCTTGAGTCTCCGCCTCCAGAATCCGCGCGGCTTCGGCCGCGTTTCCTTCGCCCAAAACAGTGATCGCTTCATTCAGCATGTCGACGGCGCGCATACGCGACTCCGGATCCGCGCCGGAAGCAAAGGCCTCTGCAGCCGTCTTCGACTCCATCGCGCTTCCGGCGGCGTAACCCAAGGAGCGAAGCGCCTCGATATCTTCGGAGGAAAGTGAATCCTTGGGGGCTTCAAACGCGAACCCCCGGCGCCGTTCCCATTCGGTAACGAGCGCGCGCTTCATCTTGGCCGCCACATCCGGATGCAAAGACGCGACGTCATGCATTTCCTGCGGATCCGCTCGAGTCTGATACAGGCGGTCCGTTGCTCCGTTCACCAACTTCCAATCTTCGTCTTCCCAAGACCGCAGTGCGCGCCATCCATAGTTGTACCAGGGATACATCGTTTCCGAGAGAACGGGTGCGGGATGCTCTCCAATCGGCGGCGCCGATTCGCGATGGAGAGATGAGAAAACGCCGATGTTCTTCAAGATCGTGCGCGGCACGCGCTCCAGCGAAAACGGCATCGCCACGAGTGCAGGCTTCTGCTTTCCCCCGTGGGCGACGAACGGAACTCGAAGCGTCGCCGAGTGGAGCAGAACCCCGTGCGAGATCTCGCCGTGTTCTCCCAATCCTTCGCCGTGATCGGACGTGACAAAGATTTGCCGCGCGTGTTCGGGACGACGCATCTCGAGCTCGCGCACCAGACGCGCGATCTCGCGATCGGTGAAGGCGACCTCCGCTCGATAGGGATCGCCGCCCACTACGGCATTCCAAGGCGCGGGAGCTTGATACGGTGCATGCGGATCGAAGAAGTGCGTCCACAAGAAGAATGGAATGTCGTTCGCGGGCGCTTTGCCGCGATCGAAATAGCGCTGCACGCGCGCCACGACTTCGCCGGCGGTACGCTCGCGAAGCTGTCCCATCGACTCGTCGTCGGTTCCTCCCAAAAAGTCGTCGTAATTGTCGAAGCCGCGGTCCAAGCCGAATCGCCCGCTCAAGGGATACGACGCCACGAAGGCCGCGGTCGCGTAGCCCGCTTCGCGCAACGCCTCGGCCAACGTCCTGGCGCCCGAGGGTCCCAATCGGAAGATTCCATTGTCGCGAACGGCATGCGAGACGGGAGCCAACCCGGTCATGATCGTCGTGTGCGAAGGAAGGGTGATGGGAGCCGCTGCACGTCCTTCGAAGGCCAGCATTCCTTGTCTGGCCAGGCGGTCGACAAACGGCGTTCTCGCCGCGGGGTCACCGGTGCAGCCCCACCGGTCGCCCCGCAGAGTATCCACGGTGACGAGCAAGGCATCCGGCGGGGGTGCTGGAGTTCGATCGCACGAACCCAAAAGAACGGCGCAGGCCCCCGTGGCCGCCGTCCCGAACAGGAGTTGCCTCCAATTTCGCTTCATGTCCATGCGATCCTAGGCCCTCGCGAAACGTCCAGGGTGGAAGCGGATACGAAGGCTCGTCAAGTGCCTCTCTTGACTCAGGGCAAGCGCATGACTACGATTGAGATGCCCGATTCGGAATCCCCCTTGCGGAAGGTACGGACCATGAAGTGCTTCTTGGGGTGGGTGACGGGCCTTCTTCTTCTGGCCGGCGCTGCGTTCGCGGCCGAGACCTCTCCTCCACTCTCGCTGGATGACGTCATTCGTCTGCAGGCCTCCGGCGTGTCGGACGACATCATCATTTCCGAAGTCATCGTCACCAAGTCCACGTTCACGCTCACAGCGGATGAAGTCATTCAGCTCAAGCAGACGGGATTTTCGGACGAGCTCATCCAGTTCCTCATCGATACTCGGCGCGCAGAGACGAACGCCGTGGAAGAACCGGACAGCAGCGCGCAAGACCAGGGCAACTACGAAGACGAGGACGATGGCGGAGATGATTACGGCACATCGAACTTCTACGTCGGTCTGAATTACGGCTATGCCGGCTGGTGGTACCCGTACTACTGGTCGGACTATTGGTATTACGACTGCGGGTATTACCCGTGGCATTTCTCGTGGACGTGGGGCGCTTGGTATCCGACGTGGTACGCGTATCCCTACTGCTACGCATATCCCTACGCCGCGTACGGAGCGTGCTATTCGCCGTACGGCTATAACGGATACTACGGTGGCGCGTGCACCCCCTATTACAGTCCGTACGGAAATTGGAATCTCAGCTCGACGAAGTACAAGACGAACACCCTGGCCGGACTGAAAACGAGGTCGCTCACCGCAAGAACGGATCTCGCCTCGCGCGAATTCTCCGGCGATAAGATCCGCCCCGGAAAGCTCAATGCGACGTCCCGCAGCGTGGATGGTTTGGCGCTCGCCGACGCACCCACGAAGACAGCGAGCGGTCCGGGAGTGCACACGCGCACGTCGAAAGCTTTGCATGACGCCAACGTTCGAACCCCGGCGACGGGCCCTCGGCCCACGAAGACGGTGAAAGACGTCGTCTCCACCCCGACGGGAAAGAAGTCCGGAGTCGCGGTCGATCCGTCGAGCGGGCCGACGAAGAAGTCGCAGGCGGTCGGCACGAAGTCGACGAAAGTGAAAACCACCGGGCAAGCCATCGAAAAATCCTCGAAGCGAACGATTCAGCGCTCGAACGCGGTGGATGGGCGGCGCTCCTCGGTCAGCCGTGCCACCGGGAAGACCCGAGAATCCACCGGCGCGCGCATCATTCGCTCGCGACCCTCCGGGTCGAGCGAGCTTCGCTCGAAGTCTTCGGCCCCGTCGCGCCAGGTGGTGCGCTCTCAAAGCACGAACCGGGGCAGCGGCAGGGCCTACACCGGCCGGTCCTCGAGCGGCAGCGGAAGATCCTACGGCAGCCGATCCTACGGCGGTGGCCGCTCCTATGGCGGTGGCGGTGGCCGCTCCTATGGTGGCGGCGGTGGCCGCTCGTACGGCGGCGGCGGGCACTCCTACGGTGGCGGCGGCGGACGCTCCTACGGTGGTGGAGGCGGACGCGCATCGGGCGGCGGCGGCCGGCGCTAATCGCAAGCCGGGCCGCTCACTTCTTTTCAAACATCTTTCTGCAGCGTGAATTCGTTCGACTGCGCGTCGATCGCATGCTCTTGCGTGCGACTCTTCGACATTCGGCCTCCCCAAGAGGCGCAACGCAGCCAGAAGACACGAGGGCTGGCGAGGAGTGCGCAGGAAAATTCGAGACAAAAGTGTCTCGTCTTGGAATTCCTGTGTACTTCCCGCCGAGTCATCGTGGCTTCTGGCAAGGCGCGCCGACGATGGCGTATCAGAGGACGGGATACGTCGAGGAGGCGCAACGCAGCCAGAAGACAACGAGGGCCGGCGCGAAGCACGCATGAATTCCAAGACGAGATACGACTAGAAGTCGAGGCCGATCGTGAAGTAGCTCTCCGCGTGACCGATGCGCCGCTTGAAGTTTGTTCGTTGCCCCACATCGTACTTCAGCGAGAAGTAGCCAAGCCCGAGCCGGAATCCGAAACCATATCCGCCGATGAAGTCCTCCAGCGCATTGTTCCGAAACACTCGGATCTCGTGAGTCCAGGCGCTCCCCACGTCCAGGAATACCACGCCCCCGATTCCTCCTAAGCCCACGCGAAGCGGCCAGCCAAGCCGCAGCGTGGACACGAGCGGGAAACGAATCTCGGTATTCAGCAGCGCCAAGTGGTCGCCTTCGAGGGCACCGTAATCGATTCCGCGAAGAGTTTGTGCCCCTCCAATGCGGAAGATGCGGGGATTCTTGCCGCCGCTCATCCCGCCAATGAAGCGGGTCGCGAACACGGCCCCGCTGAAGATCGGGAAGTAGTGGCGGTAATCTCCCAGAACCGTCGCGGATTGGATGTCGCCGAACGATTTGTCGAACGACAGCCGCCCCCGGCGTCCCGCACGCGGCCCATCGTAACCGTAGGCGACTTGGTCGATGATCAAAGCGAGACCCGGTTCCGTGTAGTAGACCATGCCGGAGTCGATCTGATTGGTGGTCACGCCCCCGTTGTTGATGTAGCTCTGCTCGAATACCTCTTCCGAGACGGCGACACCGCGCAGCGCCAATTCGAGCCGGCTGAATTTCGAGAACGGCCTCGAGAGGGTTCCTTCGATGCCGCGGTAGATCTGGCTCTCATAGCCGACGCGATCCGGTGCAGTGTAGACACCGAAGTCCGCGCGATACTGATAGAGGCTGACGCCCCAGTTCTTGCTGTGCTGCAAATTGTAATAACTGAGCAGGAGATCCGAATCGCTGAGCGATCCATACACCGACGCTCCGAATTGCACGATGTGATTGTTCAAGATGTCGGAGAACGAGATGACCGCTTGGCCGGCGAATCCCACGTTCGACGCAAAGGCTGGAGCCGCCGCCAGGAAGTCCGGGGCCCACTTGAGCTTGTACGGCTTTGGCGAAAGCGTGGACGCATCCGGCAAGAGCCGGATGGTCTCGGCCCTCACTTCGGCGAGATCGATGGGACGCGAGCCGCCGGAATCGGTCGCCGCCTTGATGTGAAAGCGCTTCTCCTCGTTGAACGTCACCGGGGTGGGTCCGGCAATCGTGAGCGCGCCTCCGGAGAGCGTCGTCTCCTGAACGAGAGCCGCGAATCGCGACGAATCGGCGCGAGTCGCAACCGCAGGCACTGCATCGGGAAACTGATCCGACGGCGGCGCCGGCGCCGAAACGCTCAGCGTGGCCACTTCGCGATTGGCGATCTTGTCGAGCGGCTCCGGGCACTCCACTTCGATCATGACATCCAGAGGATCTTCGATCTGGTACAGGTCCCAGCCTTCGCCTTGAAACGTGGTGAACACAATGCGGCGCCCATTGCGCGACCACGAAAACGGCGGGCTCGTGTCGATGATGCCGGTCACTCCGGTCATGAGACGCGTGAGGCGGTAGAGCCTTTCCGTGACCAGATCCTGCACATACAAGTTGGAGATGCCATCCCGATCGGACACGAAGGCGATCGATTTGCCGTCGGGACTCCACTGCGGGGAGATGTTCTTGCCTTCCTGCCCGGGCATGAGCTCGATTTCCTTCGTATCGATGTCGAGAAAGGCGACCTTCGACTTTCCGAAGACCAGATTCTCGAGATCTGTATCGAGCCCGCGATCGGTGACGAACGCAATGCGCTTCCCATCGGGAGACCACACCGGATCGCGCTCAAAGTGCGGTCCCGAGGTGAGCTTCTCGAGCGATCCGGTCGACAGGTCCAAAAGATAGAGGTCGGACTCCCCTCCGCTCACGCCCGAGAAGACAATGTGCTTTCCGTCGGGGTGATACGAAGGCGAGACCAGGCCGTCCAAATGGAAGCTCAACGTGCGCACCACATCCTTCTTCTCGACGTCGAGAATGTTGAGCACGTCCTCGCCGCCTCGCTTCGAAGGAAACGCCAGCATGCGACCATCCGGACTCCATCCCAAAGACGTGTAGAAGTAGCGCAGCGACTCGAAGTCGGCGGACCGTTCCCCTTCGAGAAGCCGGCCCAACACTTTGCCGTCGATTCCTGAGGCGAGCATGATGTCGGTGGAGAACTGCGCGTCCTCGATGTAGGCGAGAAGGTTCCCATCCGGCGAGAGCGAAGGCGCCAAGTGAACGTGTCCCGCGTCGCCGCGCTTGGAGATGCGCCGTGCGTCTTTGTCGGGGCGATCGAGATCGGTGATCTGCGGGTAGTACTTCTTCTTGACGAAGTCCTCCCATTCGTCGGAAAGCGCCCGCCGGTCGATGCCCAAAGTCTTCTCGAAGGCGACATCGATCGAGCGATAGTAGGCGGTCATGCGCAGCAGCTCGCCGATCTTCTCGTCGCCGTAGCGATCTCCGATGAAGTCGAAGATGGCTTGTCCGATTCGATAAACGCGAATGTCGAAAACCTGATCCATCGTTTGGAGCGGAATGAAGAATCCCTCCAACGTGGACCAACGAAGCCACATCTCGGTGTGTGGATCGACTCCACCCAGCGAGAGATACTCCGCCATTCCTTCCATGAACCAAAGCGGCGGTTGGAAGGCGAATGGATTCGCCTCCGTCCCCTGTCCGAACAGGATGTCCGTTTGGAACGCGTGAGTGAGCTCGTGCGTCAACACGTGGTCGAATTCACCATACGAGCCGGTGAACGGAAGGAAGACGCGCCGCTTTTGATACTCGGTGATTCCGCCCACCCCTTCGGGAATGAGCCCAGGAGAAATGTTCGTCTGCTGGAAGTCGGTGTGCGAAGCGTACAGGATGACGGGAACGTTCTCGGCGATCTCGTGGCGCAGAATGCGCGAGAGCCGAACGTAACCTCGCTCGGCCATGCGCGCTGCCCGCATCGCCGCGTCTTCCTCGCCCGAGTAGTAATAAATGTCGAAGTGCTCGGTCTGAACGATCTTCCAATCGAAATTCTTGTATTGGACTTTGTTCTTCCCGAATTGCGCGGCAGCATCGGAGGAGGCGAGATGCAGGAATGCTGCAGTGAGAATCGCGCCAAAAAGGAACCGACGATCGCAAGTCATGGCAAATCGACAACGATTGAAGGGAGCTTGGGCTGCACGGGGCGCGAGCGCGTTCCAAAAGTCACTATAGGAATGGGGGTAGAGTGCGTCAAGACGACGCCCCGGCGCGGGCCGGCCGTTTCCCCTGCGACAGAATGGCGGCCATTGGCCCGAGCAGTTTGGGATTCGCAGCCACGATCTCCTCAGAGAAAGGATCGAAGGGAGCGCCGTCGAAGTTGACGACTTTCCCACCGGCCTCCTCCACAATCAACGCCCCCGCGGCCACGTCCCAGGGGTGCAGCTTGAGCTCCCAGAACCCGTCGAATCTCCCGCAGGCCACGTAGGCGAGATCGATCGCCGCGCTTCCCAGCCGGCGCACGGCCCGCGATCGTTTCATGAAGTTTACGAAGTGATCGAGATTGTCGACTTCGCTCGTGTGAACGTCATAGGGGAATCCGGTCACGAGAAGAGCATCTTGCAGGCGGTCGCGCGTCGAGACGCGAATCGGCCTGCCATTCAAGCGCGCCCCCTCCCCACGAACCGCGGTGAAGCATTCCCCTCGCGCAGGATCGAGCACCACGCCCGCCAAGGTCTCACCATCCACCCAACAAGCAATGGAGACTGCCCAGATCGGCAGGCCGTGGGCGTAATTCGTCGTGCCGTCCAAGGGATCGACGATCCACAGCGCACCGGAAGGGATCGCTTCGATCTTCCCGGCACTTTCCTCGGAGAGAATGTGGTGGCCCGGATACGCGGATCGGATTCTCTTCAAGATGAGCTCTTCGGAGGCTTGATCCGCCGAAGTCACGAGATCGGTCGCACCCTTCTCTCGCACCTGAAGGGGGCGATCAGCGTGCTCCAGGAGAAGCTCTCCCGCTTCCCGGGCAATTTCTTCGGCTGTGTGCAAGAGTGCGCGCCGATCCATTCCGTGACCGTAGCACAAGATCCTCCGGTCAACCTCTTCGCACGACCTCCTCTTCGCTCAGATCCCAGTGACTCTTGGCTCCCGATGCGTTTCTCGGCGCGCCGGCAGCTCGCCTCATGCACAGATGGTACGCCTCCGGTACGCCAGGTCGCCAAGAGACACTGGGAATCTGGGTGGCGCGGTATCGCCGTCGAGAGACAGTCCTTGAATGCGTCGAGAGCGCAAAACCGCCAGGGCCCGGGAGAACCGGCGTGAAGTGCTCGGGGATTCCAAGACACTCAAAAGAAACTCCCCCCGACTGCGCAATCGACTCTCCGAAGAGAGTTCTTCAAACCGCTCTGACTACGGCGAGAAGGTGGTCGAATCTGCGCACACTGCGTGGACGTGCGGCGGAAGAGAGAAGCAGAAGATCCATTGAGGTTGTCTTGCAAGAGCCCCACTTCGTTCGATTGTGGCACGCCAAGAACTGAGCCTCAGTTCGTTTAGAAACCTCGCTTCGCTTAAGCCATTCGATTCGGTTGCCAGGGAGGAAGGTTGGGCTCGAGGCGAGCTGGCGTACCGGAGGCGCAGCAGCGGTCGCCGCTCAGATTCCCGGTGTCTCGAATCGAACTGTGTACCGCAGCGCGCCGGTAATGGATGCGCGC
>Ga0111539_10001521_pt1 | contig 30927 bp, 22 predicted proteins | sample RhiMethybrSRZTD1_FD_79667 | JGI IMG/M metagenome (GOLD analysis project Ga0111539, IMG submission 79667) | Populus rhizosphere microbial communities from Tennessee, USA - Rhizosphere MetaG P. TD hybrid SRZTD1 (version 2) (version 2) | ecosystem: Host-associated > Plants > Roots > Rhizosphere >...
GATCGAGTCGATCGCCTGCGCGCCGCCGACCGGTGGGTCGCCGCGGTCGAAGTAGCTGCCCTGCGGATTCCACGTGCCGAGCCACGGATCGATCTCGTCGGTCGGGCCCAGCGCGTACTGGCTCGCGTTGGTGCTGCTGCCGTAGGTGTCGGAGCAGCCGACATAGAAGAACGCACCACTGCCAGCGGTGCACGGCGCGCACGGACCCGACGAGAAGTTGAACGGCGTCGGCGAGTGCTTGCAGTAGCTGCGGCCCGAGATCTGCACCATGCGGCCGCCGCTCTCGCGCACGAGCAGCCAGGCGATACGCGGATAGTTGTCGACCATCAGGCTGCCGCTCTGCGACACCCAGGGCAGATTCACGGTGCCGCTGTTGCACCACGAGTGGCCGACCATGAAGCCGGCTTCGCCGTTCGGGAACGCAGCACCGCGGCGTCCTTGGTAGCTGATGTCGGTCAGGTCGTACATCAGGACGTCGGTGCCGGGCACGGCATTGGCTTGGGCTAGCAAAGACCCGGCGGAAAGAACGACGGCAAGCGAGAGTCGACTCATGGCAGGCTCCAGGTTGGGGTCGATGGGGGCTGCGCCACGTTAGCGGCCTCCGGTCGACTGAGGAACGGGGCCGTCGATCTTGGCCAATCTCGCCTGGGCGCTCTCTACCTGCTCACTGGCTCACTGGCCGCGATCAGCGGCGACACCCGGCTTGCCGCAGCACTTCTTCCACTTCTTGCCGCTGCCGCACGGGCACGGCTCGTTTGCGCCGACCTTGCGGTCGAGACGCTTGTAGGGGCGCGGCTTCACTTCGACGCCGTCGACGAAGTACCAGACGCCGTCTTCCTTGCGGAAGCTCGCGATCTCGTGGTGCGTGATGTCTTCGCCGCCCATCGTGTAGTAGGCCTTGAAGTCGACGAAGCCCTCGGTGTCGTCGGCGGTCCCGTCCTTGACCTCGACGATCTCCATGCGATGCCACGTGGCGCGCCGGCTCCACTCCTCGGTGGCCTTGCGGTCGACGAACTGGCGACCGTCGGGCGTCTGGCTCTCGACGATCCAATCCGTGTTGCCGAGCGCATACGCGGTGTAGCGCGACCGCATGAGCTGCTCGGCCGTCGCGGCCTTTCGCTTCTGCTCGATGATCGGCTGGCAGCAGTCCGCGTGGTCCAGGCCGCTCGTACACGGGCACTTCATGGTGCCGACCGTAGCGGATCGGCCGAGCGATGGTCAACCTCGCGCCGCGACTGCCGGCGGGCCGAACAGGTCGGCCACGAGCTCGAGCGTGCGGGCGGTCGCCCCCTGGTTCTCGGCGATCACGGCCTCGGCCCTTCTACCGTGTTGCGCGCGCAGGTCGGCGTCGCGCAGCAGACGCCCGAGTTGCTCGACGAACGCGGCGCGATCGGGGACCTGGACCACGGCCTGTGCACTGAGCAGCAGCTCGACGTCGCGCCGGAAGTTCATCGTGTGCGGTCCGATGATGACGGCACGGCCCTGGGCGGCTGGCTCGAGCATGTTCTGGCCGCCGTGCGGGACCAGGCTGCCGCCCACGAAGGCCACGTCGCAGGCCGCGTAGAACTGCTGCAGCTGTCCGATCGTGTCGACGACGACGACCGCGTCCGGCTTCAGAGGCCGCAGAGTGCTCGCGGCTTCGCTCCAGCGCACTGCGCGCAACCCGGCCTTCGTGACTTGCTCGCAGATCGACGGCGCGCGTTCGGGATGGCGCGGCACGAGCACCACGCGCACGGGACCGCCGAGCGTCGGACGCAGCTCGCCCACCGCGGCGAGCACTGCACCCTCCTCGTCGAAGTGCGTCGAGCCCGCCACGAGCACGCGTTCGCCTCTCGGCGCGAGCCACGGCCGCAGTCGCGCCGCGGCTGCCTCGTGCCGTTCCATGACCACGCTGTCGTACTTCATGTTGCCGCTCACGAAGACGCGCGCGGGATCGACGCCGAGCTCGATCAGACGCTTCTGGTAGGCGCGATCCTGGACGCAGTACTTGCTGATCAGGTCGAGTTGCGGCAGCAGGCCGCGCGCGAGCCGGTAGCCGCGGAACGTGCGCTCGCTGATGCGGCCGTTGATGACCGCGACCGGGATGTTCCGCTTGCGCGTCGCCTGCAGGAAGTTCGGCCAGATCTCGAGCTCCATGAGCAGCACACAGCACGGCCGGATGCGGTCGATCGCGCGCGCCGGGAAGCTGCCGAAGTCGAGCGGGTAGAACACGACCGGCAGATCCTTGTACTCCTGACGCGCCACGAGATGGCCGTTCGGCGTCGTCGTCGACACGACGAGTTGCAGGTCCGGCCGCTGCACGCGCAGTTGCGCGATGAACCGGCTGGCGGCCTTGACCTCCCCCACCGAGACGCCGTGGATCCAGACGGCCTGGCGTTCATCGGTGCGGCGCGGCACGAAGCCCATGCGTTCGCGCAGACTCTTGCGATACGGGCGGTCGAATGCCGTGCGCCACAGCAGCACGGGGCTGTAGAGCAGGAACGCGATCAGGAAGACGGGCTGGTAGATGCCCATCGTGAGCCAGCCGCGTATGCCGCTGCGCGGCAGCGGCAGCGTGTCGCGCACGAACGCAGCACCTTTTTCCGAAGGCGTCACTTCCGAGGGCATCGCGCTCACGGCCTCTAGTCGAACGCCGGCGCGCAGCACTTCTTGTATTTGATCCCGGACCCGCACGGGCACGGATCGTTGCGGCCCGGCTTGGGCCCGGCCTGGGGCTTCTTTGGCGCGAACGGGCTCGGCGCCGTCATCGCGGGGGCCAGGCGCCGCTGCGGCGGCGGCGGCGAAGGTGGTGCCGTTGCTCCGGCCGCGCGTGCACCGTCACCCGAGGACGCTCCGGTGGTTTGGGCGCCGGTGGCTTGGGCTCCCGTGGCTTGGGTTCCGGCCGCTGCGTCCGGCGGAGCCGGTTGCAGCACGAGACCCTGTGGCGTTGCGCGCAGCACGAACCGCTCGCCCTTCGCCATGCGATCCAACACTTCCTGCGGGATCTTGCCGGCGGCCACGAGCGACTCGAACAACGCCTGCAGCTCCTCCGGCGAGCGCGGCATCTGCATCTGCTGCGGCGGCGGCTGAGAGCGCAGCTTGCCGGTCACCATGTCGCGGATCGTGTCGGTCGCCTCCATCTTGTAGAGGAAGCTCGTCACGTGGTCCGCGACCTCGGCCTTGAGCAGCTGGAACTTCTCGAAGCCCTCCTTCTTGTACTCGTTCTTCGGATCGATCTGCGCGTAGCCGCGCAGCCCGATGCCGGTCTTCAACACCTCCATCGCGTAGAGGTGGTCCTTCCACTTGTTGTCGATGGTGTCGATGACGAGGAAGCGCTGCATCGCATCCCACGGCTCGCCGTAGTGCGCAGCGCGCTGCTCGTGCAGCTTCTCGACGCGGGTCATGACCCAGTCGAACAGCTGCTCGCGCGAGACGGACTGCAAGCCCGAGAGGTCGAGCGAATCGCCACAGCGGTGTACGAGCCACTTCTCGATCTCGACGTAGTCGACGGGCTTGTCCTTGTCGCCCGAATAGCGCTCGACGATCGGATCGAGGACCTCCTCGAACATGCCGAGCGCCTTCTCGCGCAGGCCCTTGGACTCGAGTGCCTCCTGGCGCTGGCCGTAGATGAACTTGCGCTGCTTGTCCATCACCTCGTCGTACTCGAGCAGGTGTTTGCGGATGTCGAAGTTGCGCGCTTCGACCTTCTTCTGCGCCTTCGCCAGGCCGCGCGTGACCATCGGGCTGTCGATGACCTCGCCGGCCTTGAGCCCCATCTTCTCCATCATGACCTTGACCCAGTCGCGCGCGAAGATGCGCATCAGGTCGTCGTCGAACGAGAGGAAGAACTTGGTCTGGCCCGGGTCGCCCTGACGCGCGCAGCGGCCGCGCAGCTGGTTGTCGATGCGGCGCGCCTCGTGACGCTCGGTGCCGATCACGTAGAGACCGCCGAGTGCGAGGATCTCGTCGTGTTCCTTCTGGCAGCGCGTGTTCAGCTCCTCGAGCAGCTGCTTGGCCTCGGGGCTGTCCGCGGCGAGACCCTTCTGCGCGATCTCGCTGCGCCACAGCGCCTCGGCCTTGCCGCCGAGCACGATGTCGGTGCCGCGGCCCGCCATGTTCGTGGCGACCGTGACGGTGCCCTTGCGGCCCGCCTGCATGATGATCTCGGCTTCGCGCTCGTGCTGCTTCGCGTTGAGCACGTTGTGCGGAATGCCCACGGCCGTGAGGCCCGCCGAGATCGCCTCGGACTTGGCGATCGACGTGGTGCCGAGCAGGACCGGGCGGCCCTTGCTGTACTCGCCCTTGATCTCCTCGACGATCGAGTCGAGCTTGCTCTTGCCGTCGAGGTAGACCTGGTCGTTGTGGTCGATGCGCCGCATCGGCCGATTCGTGGGGATCGAGACGACGTCGAGCTTGTAGATGCGCGAGAACTCGGACGCCTCGGTCATCGCGGTTCCCGTCATGCCGGCGAGCTTCTCGTACATGCGGAAGTAGTTCTGCAGCGTGATCGTCGCGAGCGTGCGGTTCTCCTCGCGCGGCGGCAGTCCTTCCTTGGCCTCGACGGCCTGGTGCAACCCGTCACTCCAGCGGCGCCCCGGCATCAGGCGGCCCGTGAACTCGTCGACGATCACGACCTCGGGTTCGCTCGCCTGGCCTTCCTGGTCCTTCTTCGCTGTCACCACGTAGTGCTTGTCGCGCTCGTAGACGTGGTGCGCGCGCAGCGCGGTCTCGAGCAGGTGCGGCCACTCCATGTAGGCCGGGTTGCTGTAGAAGCTCTCGACGCCGACGAGCTTCTCGGCGCGCTCGATGCCGGCTTCGTTGAGCAGGCACTGGTGCTCCTTGAGCTTGATCTCGAAGTGCTCGTCGACCTTGAGCTGGCGCGCGACACGGTCCGCCATGACGTAGCGCTCCGTCGTGCCCTCGCCCTCGCCGGAGATGATCAGCGGGGTCCGCGCTTCGTCGATGAGGATCGAGTCGACCTCGTCGACGATCGCGTAGTAGAGATTGGCCTGCACCTGCTCCTCGGCGCGCCACTTCATGTTGTCGCGCAGGTAGTCGAAGCCGAACTCGTTGTTCGTGCCGTAGAGGATGTCGCACGCGTACTCCTCGAGACGACGTTGCGGCGGCATCTGCGACTGGATCGCCCCCACGGTGAGGCCGAGATACTCGTAGACCGGCGCCATCCAGTCGCGGTCGCGCTTGGCGAGGTAGTCGTTGACCGTGACGATGTAGACGCCCCTGCCGAGCAGCGCGTTCAGCGCGGCCGGCAGCGTCGCGACCAGCGTCTTGCCTTCGCCGGTCGACATCTCGGCGATCTTGCCGCCGTGCAACACGGCGCCGCCGATCAGCTGCACGTCGAAGTGGCGCAGGCCGATCGTGCGCATCGCCGCCTCGCGCGTGAGCGCGAACATCTGCGGCAGCACGTCGTCGAGCGCCTTCTCCTGGGCCTTCACCTGCGTGCGCAGCTGGGCCACGGTGGCCTTGACCTCGTCCGCAGAGAGGCCTTTGGCCCAATCGGCGAGCGCGTTGACGGCGGTGACAATGGGCTGGTACTGGGTGAGGGATCTTTGGTTGGCCGAACCGAACAAGCCCTGCAGGGCCTTGCCGATGCGGGCGGGAAGAGCACCGATATCGAGTTTCATGACGAGCCGGAATACGAAATGGAATGCGGGTGAAATGCGGGGAAGGGGCGCCGAGCCCTCGCTCCGGCGACGCAGGTTCTACCGCCGGTCGCGCGCAGCGCGGCTCCAAAACACGATCGCTGGCCGTCTAGGCGGTCGGAGCGCGCGGCAGGGGCAAGCCGTATTCGGTGACCGAATGCGACCACGGCAGGTGCTCGAGGCTCGAACGTGCCACCGATTCGCAGCACGGCACCGCCGGCAGGTGGCCCGGCAGGGCGGCCGCTTCGAGCGCGTTGCGCTCCGAGCGGATCTCGACGCGGTGCGCCACGCTCGCGACGGTCGGGCCAGGATCGCTCGTGGCCGACAGCAGCACGAACAGCACGACGGCGGAGAACCAGGAGACACAGCGCTCGGGTCGGACCGCGCGCGCCGGTCGATGGACTCTGCGAGCCGCGTGGCTCATTGCCTCGAGTCTCCTGGTAACCCGGTTCTCATGGTTGCATGGCTCTCATTGCTGCAGGGGGCGCAGGCGCAGCACGCGATCGATCATCTCGTAGAGCAGGGCGTCGGGGAACGGCTTGCTCAGAAAGCCCTCGACTTTCTTGATGTCGGCCACCGAGACGCGCGCGGAGCTCGCGAGCAGCACCGGAATGCCCTGGGTCACCGGCTCGCTGCGCAGCTGCTCGACGACCTGCAAGCCGTCGAGCTCCGGCAGCTCGTAGTCGAGCAGCACGAGGTCGGGCAGGATCTCACGCGCGGCTTTGACCGCGCTCTTGCCGTCGTAGACCTTGTAGGTCCGGAATCCGCGCCGCTGGATCAGCGCCTCGACGGCCGTTGCGAGGTCTTCTTCGTCGTCGACGATCAGCACGAGCCCGCGGCACGGCAACGTGCCTTCCTGCGGGCACTGCACGAGCTGCTCGCGCAAACTCGCCGAGGTCGGCAGGCCGGCGGCGGCAAACCCCTGTTCGATCTGCCGCTTGAGATCGCAATTGAAGCGCTGCACGGCGCACCACTGCTCGTGGTCCGGGAAGGAGGGCTTGATCTCCATCTGGTCGTGCGTGTCCACGGCGAAGCAGAACTCGCCGGCGACCAGATGCTCCTGCAGCAGCAGCTTCATGAACGGGTAGTTGCGGTTGCCCAGACGGAGGCTGTAGCTGCGGCACACGTAGCCGGGGATCGTCTCGGTCTTCTCCTCTTGGAACATCGCCAGCAGAGAATCCACGCCGCAGCCGGCCGGCAGATCGATCGCGCGCCGCGGGCGGCAACCGGTGCCATAGGCGAGATCCTGGTAGATCGCGATTGCGCGCTGCACCATTTCCACAGTGAGCGCCTGCATTCTCATCGCTGGCACCCGATGGAAGGGACCTCTTCGGCGCCATGCAGACAGCCGCGCAACGCAGCGATCGTGGTGCCCGCCGCGCGCAACTTGGCGCGCAGGTCCTCGACGATGGTCACCATCAGCGCGGGATCCGTGAACAGCGCCGTGCCGACCTGCACCGCCGAGGCGCCCGCGCAGACGAACTCGAGCACGTCGTCGGCCGAACGCACGCCGCCGACGCCCATCACGGGGATGCGGACGGTCTTCGCGACCTCGTAGATCATGCGCAACGCGACGGGCTTGATGGCCGGTCCCGACAGACCGCCGATGCCGCGCCCGAGCACGGGGCGACGCTTCTTCCAGTCGACGGCCATGCCGATCAGCGTGTTGATCGCCGTGATGCCGTCGGCGCCGCCCTGTTCCGCGGCCTTCGCGATGACCGTGATGTCCGTCACGTTCGGCGACAGCTTCGCGAACACCGGCACCGTGGCGACGCGTTTCACGGCGCGCACGGCCTGTTCCGTGAGCCTCGGTTCGGTCGAGAAGTAGAGCCGTCCCTCCTGCACGTTGGGGCAGGAGAGGTTCACTTCGAGCGCGTCGACCCCGGCCTCGGAGAAACGCGCCGCGAGCTGCACGAAGTCGTCGATCGATTCCCCGCCGATGTTGATGATGATCCTCGGACCGGCCCCACCGGCCGCGAGTTGCTTCATCTTCGGCAAGGTCTGGGCGAGAAAGTAGTCGACCCCTTTGTTCTCGAGCCCAATGGAATTGAGCATGCCCGACGGCGTCTCCCAGATGCGCGGCGGCGGGTTGCCGGGCCGCGGCAGCACGGTGACGGTCTTGCTGACGAGCCCGCCGACCTGGCCCAGATCCGAGAACTGGCGCCCCTCCCAACCCGAGCCGAACGTGCCCGATGCGCTGAGCACCGGGTTGTGGAGCAGCAGGTTGCCGAGGTTGGTCTCTAGCACGATGGGATCCGCAGATAAGCCCGCGGCGCGGCTCAGGATACCCGCTTCTGCCGGCCCTTGCGATCCTCCCGCCAGAGCAGCACGAACAGCCCGATCGCACCGACCGTGATGCACGAATCGGCGACGTTGAAGGCCGGGAAGTCCCACTTCACCGGCCACGTGCCGGAGAAGTGCAGGAAGTCGCGCACCGAACTCTCGTCGACGACACCTGGAACGCCAACGCGCGTGAAGTTGTCGTAGAGGTTGCCGAGCGCGCCGGCCAGGATCAGGCTCAATACGAACTGCTGCAGCCGCGCCGCCCGCGGCGTCAGGCGCAGGAACCACAACAGGCCGACCACGGCGGCGCAGCGCAGCACCATGAGCGCCAGCGTTGCACCCTGGAACGCGCCCCAGATCGTGCCCGTATTGCCCCAGCTGACGAGCTCGAAGCGCACGATCCCGTCGAAGACCTCGATCGGCACGCGGTGGTTCTCCGACAGCAGGGGGTTGTTGGGCCGCAGCGGATGCGCCTGCGCGAGCGCCTCGAACACCACGGCCTTGCTCCACAGGTCCAGCGCGACGAGCAGCGGCCACGGCAGCAAGAACCACCACTTGCCTCTGAACCATGGGTCCCTTGCGACCGCGGCCGCCGGCGCAACCGCGCGGGCCGGTGGCTCTGCGGCGCCATCCGCCGCGCGGTCGGCGGGATTCCCCACGGTCAGGCGCTCTCGCGGTTGCGCTCTTCCGCTTCCTGGTGGCGGACGCAGTAGCGCGCCCAGGGCAGATACTCGAGGCGGGCCTTCGGAATCCAGACGTCCACGGTCTTCTGGGTCTTGGCCTTCTTGACGTCCTTGCCCTTCTTGGGCTTGCTGTTCTCGAGCTCTTCCTCGCAGATCGGGCAGGCACCGAAGTCCCACTCGCCGTTGCCGGCGATGCGGTCCAGCGCTTCCTCGATGAGCTTGATCGTCTCTTCCTCGTTCTCGATGAGACCGAGCATGAAGCCCTGGTCGTAGTTGTCGGTCCCCTGGTCCGCGAGATGATCGACCGAGGCATCCTGATCCGAAGCCCGCAGGGCCTCGTCCTTCATCGAGCCGACGTCACCACGCAGGGACGCCAGCTGTTTCTCCAGAATCGACTTGTACTTTGCGGTCTCGACTTTGGTCGGCTTCGACATGATCAGCTGCGACAGGGTGATGAACCTGGGTGTTGGGACCTGGTTGCTTGTGGGAACGGTGAGAGACCAACCTCCACCGCCGACCGGCTTTCCGGCCTTACCCCGCGTGCAATGGGAACGTTATGCCGCGAGGGGCGGGGACCATACGTAGGGTGCACCGACCCGTCAAGCGGGTCTCCTGTCGTCGCGCTGTCGGGCAGACGACCGGTTGCACGGTAACTTGTCATCGCCGCACCGCGGCGTCCTGGAACGAAGTGAACCAGCCAGGCCTTGGCAACCCGGCCAGGAGACCGCGTGGTTGGCTCGTCGCGGACTCGCGAGTGCCGGCAACCGCGGTTACGGTTCGGCAGCGTGGCAAGCCAGAACAGCACAAACGCCCAGCGTGCACTGGCGGACTTCCTGGTCTACCTCGGCGTCGAGCTCCAGGTCTCGCCGCACACGGTTGCCGCCTATCGCAGCGATCTCTCGCAGCTGCTGAGCGGCAGAACCGACTTGCCGGACCGGGCGGTCATCGATCGGCATCTGGCCAGGCTCGCGCCGGCGCACGCGCCGGCCTCGGTCGCGCGCGCGGCGGCCGCGATCCGGGGCTTCTACCGCTTCCTGCAGGTGGAAGGACTCGTGTCGGGCGACGTGACCTCGGGTCTGCTCGGGCCCAAGCTCGAGCGCAGGCTGCCGAAGGCGCTGAGTCGCAAGAGCATGGCGCGCCTGCTCGACCAGGTCCCCGAGGATCCCTACGCGGTGCGCGACCTCGCGATCCTGCACGTGCTCTACGCGACGGGCTGCCGGGCGACCGAGGTCGTCACGCTGCGCACGACGAGCATCATCGCGGACCATCGGCTGCTGCGCGCGTTCGGCAAGGGGAACAAGGAACGACTCGTGCCGATCGCCGACATCGCCTTGCAATGGGTCTCGCGCTACGCGGCCGAGGTCCGCCCGCAGTTGCGCGCGCGCGCACGCAAGGATCCCGGCGACGTGCTGTTCCTGTCGCGCACCGGCCGCCCGCTCGATCGCGTGCGCATCTACCAGATCGTGCAGGAAGTCTGTGCGCGCAGCGGCGTGACCGCCGCCTGTTCCCCGCACGCGCTGCGGCACTCGTTCGCGACGCACCTCGTGTCGGGCGGCGCCGACCTGCGCTCGGTGCAGGAGATGCTCGGTCACGCTTCGCTGCAGACGACGCAGGTCTACACGCACGTCGACCACGAACGGCTTCGCAAGGTGCACCAGCAGCTGCATCCGCGCGGGTGAGATCGTCGTCGCGGCACTGCTGCATCGCCTATTCGGCAACGCGGCGGTAGACGTAGAGCGTTTCGTCGCGCCGCTCGAGCGGGCACGGCAACACCGACACGAGCTCGAACGAGCGCAGTGGTTCCTCTGCCTTGGTCCGGACGAGTGCCATCTCGTCGCACCGGAGCACGAGCATGACGCGGCCAGCCGCGGCTCTGGTGCGCAGGCCGTCGATCGCCGTCCGGAGGTTCTCGGGGTCGAGCTGCAGCACGACCCTGCCCGGATGCGGATCTCGGGTGCGTTCGGCCCAGTGGTCTGGCCGCAGATAGCAGGTCAGGATGTCCGCTCCGACGCCCGCGGCGACCAGCAGCTCTGTGCTCTCGCCGGGGCCCCCCAGCGTTACGCGCGCGGCCTCGCGCCAGGGCGCCCGACCGCCCTGTGCTTCGGTCGCGTAGAGGAACGTGTCGGCGGCAAGCGACGCCGCGAGTCCCAGCCCCACCAACGCACCGATCGCGCGGGCCCCGGTACCGGCACTCGACGCGGAACTGCGCGCGAGCAGGAGACAGCGCTCGGCGGCGCTCGCTGCGAGCAGCAGCAGTGGCGGCAGCACGAGCACGAGTGCATCGGGGTCCGCCGGCTTCCCGGCAATGGCCCCCGAGCCGAGCACGAAGCCGGGCACGACGATGGCGACGCCGAGCCGCCACGGCAACGGTCGCAGGAACAAGAGACCCGCGACCGCACACAATGCGACGGGCAGCCCCGCGCGCAGCAAGGCGACGAAGAGCCACGACGCCCCTGTCTCGGCGTCGGCGCACGACGGCCCGCGCACGGTCCACGACACCGACGCGACGAGCAGCAGCGTGCACGCCGCTGCGAGCGCGCAGCGCCCCGGACGCGAGGCCGCTTGCCACGAGCTGCCCGACACGATCACCGCGACGACGACGACCAGCAGCCACGCGAACGGATCGCACGCGACCGCCAACAGGAAACAGCACGAAGCACCGAGCCATCGCCACCAGCGGGCCGAGCGCGGGGCCAATGCAACGGCGGCCATCGCGAAGAAGAGCGCGATGCCCGGTGTCGTGGCGGTCTGGCTGACGGCCACGTGCCACGGGTGCAGCGCGAGCAGCCCGGCCGTGAGCAGGGCCGTGGAACGGGCGGTGAGCCGGCCTGCGGCGGCCGCCGCCAGCGGCACGGCGAGGATGCCGACGAACGCGAACGGCAGACGCAGCCAGTCCTCGCGCTGCGTGGCCAGCACGCCGGCGTCGAACAACCAGCGCAGCACGTAGAAGGGCAGCGAGTGTGCGCCCGCAGCGGAATCGCTCGCGAGCGGCGTCGTTGCCGCGCGCCACGTCGCGGCCTCCGCCGCGGACAGCGACCATTGCTCGATGCGGAACAGGCGCACTGCGGCGCCGGCGATCGTGATGCCGAGCAACATCAACAGGTCGCGTCGCGGCCAGGCGTCGCCGCCGGTCTGTTGGGCGCGCGTGACCGGACGTTCTTCTCGAGGTGCTGTGCGGCCGCGCTCGGGATCGGGATCGGTCATCGCGAAGTTGGGCCACGATAGAGCACGCGGTGGCGTGGCAGACAGGCTCTTGCCGCGAAACGTCCGCGCCGTGCATGGTTGTGTTCGGTTGCACGGTGCTGCATCGTGGTGCCGTGCCTTCCGCCACCGCTCCGCCGACGCGGCGCCAGCACCTCTCCGCGCTGGGGCTGGCATTCTTGTGTGCGGTCCTGTTCCTGCGCGACGGTCTGTTGCCGGGGCGCGCGCTCGTGCCGCACCCGGTGGAGCTGTTCGACGTGCACATGGCCGAGGCGATCGCGAACGGCACGTTCGATCCGGCCACCGCGTATCGCGGCAACCTCGGCATGGCCGACAAGTACTTGCAGTCGCTGTGCTGGGACCGCGTCATGCAGGACCGGTTCGCCGCCGCGGAGTGGCCGCGCTGGACATGCGACATCGGCACCGGCGCGCCGTTCGTGCCGCAGATGGCGCAGCCCTTCGAACCGATCAACCTGCTGCTGCTCTTGTTGCCGAGCGAGCAGTGGTATGGCTGGTGGTATCTCGTGCACCTCGTGCTGTTCGGCTACTTCGCGTGGCTGTTCCTGCGCCGGATCGGATGCCAGCACGAGAGCGCGTTGTTCGGCCTCGTCGTCGCCGTGCTCGGCACGTGGACGCAGTGCAAGCTGCACCACAACGTGATCCTGACCGCGGCCTTGTCGGTGTGGCCGATGTTGTCCGCGGTGCACGACCTCGTCGCCGCACCGGTCGCGGGAGCACCGCGCCAGCGCACGATCGGGTGGCTCGGACTGTGGACCGGCCTGTCGTGGTCGTCGGGGTTCGTCGTCGTGAGCTTGCAAGCGACCTGGCTCGCGATGCTCTGGGCCCTCTTTCTCGCGGTGCGGAAACCGCGCGGCGAACGCCTGCGTGGCCTCTTGCCGGTCGGCCTCGGGCTCGCGCTCGGCGGCGCGCTCGCCACGGCGAACATGGTGCCGATCCTGATGGCGGCCGAGGTGTCGGCGCGCAGCGGGGTCTTCGATCTGCAGCGGCTGGCCGACCACGGCCTCGAATGGGACCACGCGCTCACGCTGTGCTGGCCCGACCTGTTCAGCTGGGCTGCCGACCGCATCTACGAACCGCGTCCCGGTGGTCCGACCTTCCAATGCTACGCGGAACCGCCGTGGAGCCAGCTCGTGCTGTTCGCGCAACCGCGAAGCCCGGTCGACGGCAGCTTCTTCCAGAGCTGGGTCGAGACTTCGTTCTCGATCGGGGCCGCGGGGCTCGGCTGTGTCTGTCTCGCGCTGTTCGACCGGAGTCGGCGCGTCGTGGTCGCGTTCTTCGCCGCCGCGGCCCTGCTCGCGTTCGGCATCGCGACGGCGGACCGGCCGTTCCTCTGGCTCGCCGCGATCGTGCCGGGTCTCGGCGCCGGTGACCTGCGCCGCCTGCTGTTCGTCGTCGCCACGTGTCTCGTGGTGCTCTCGGCGCTCGGTGCCGACGCACTGCTGTGCGCGCGGCCGCGATGGCCGATGCGCACGCTGCTCGGTACGGTGGCCGCCGTGTCGCTCGTGGCCGTCTGCTGGCTGAACCAGAACGCCGAGCCCGATGCGTTCGTGCACGCCTACGCGAAGCTCTACGCGGCCGACTCCGGCCACCCCGATGTGATCGCACTCGGCGGTACTGCCGACGCAATCGCTGCCAAGGCCATCGCGGCGGCCGCTCCTGGCGAGGTGCAGCAGAACCAGCACATGCTCGCGACGACCGCGTGGCGCGCGCTGGCTGCTGCGCTCTGCGCGATCGCCGCGTCGTTCCTGCGGCCCCACAGGTGCGTGCTCGTTCTCGGGGCGCTCGGTGCCGCGGAGTTGCTGCACGCTGGTCTCGGTCCCGTGCTGACGGTCCCGGCCCAGTCCGTCGCGACGCCGCCGAAGGTGTTGCAGCCCGTGCTCGCGGCTCCGGCACCGAACGGCGTGCGGCCGCGGTTGCAGCGACTCGTCGTCGACCGCGACGCCCCGAAGGTGGCCGCGCTGCCCGGCAACTTCCCTGGTTACCTCGGCATCGAGGATGCCACCGCCTACAACCCGCTGTCGCCCTCCCGCTTCGAGGAGTTCTTCGACGCGATCGAACCCAGGATCGACTACTCGGGCGCCGGCGTCGGTTCGTTCCACGATCCGATGTCGCTCGGGCACCCGCTCTGCGACCTGTTCGGCATCCGCTTCGTGCTCACGCGCAGCGACGTGGAGGCGAGGGACGGACTCGAGGACCGCACGCCGCCCGGCACGGGCGGCTTCCGGCTGCTCGAGCGCACGACGGCGTTGCCGCGCGCGACGTTCGTGCGCGCGATCGACGTGCTGCCCGACAAGAACACGCGCCTCGCGGCGTTGCGCGACGTGAACCGCGACGTGCAACACCGCGTCGTGCTCGAAGACCCGACCGCAAAGCGCCCGACCGCGGAGGACGGCGGCGATGCCCAGGTCGCGATCGACGAACACCGCGACGAGCGCGTCCGCGTCACGGTCAGGACGCAGTCGGACGGGTATCTGCGTCTGGCGGATCCGTACGACCCGGGCTGGCGCGTGTGCGTCGACGGCAAAGAGCAGACGCTCTACGTCGCCGATCACTACCTGCGCGCCGTGTACGTGCCACCCGGTGAACACACCGTGGTGTTCACCTACGACGGCGCGCGCGTCGTCTGGCCGCTTCGCGTGAGCCTGATGGCGCTCGCGGTCGTCGTCGTGCTGTTGTGCCGTGGCCTGCGGAGGCAACCTTGAAGGACCGCACCGTGCAGGCCGCAGTGCTGTCGCTGTGCCTGCTGCCGCTGTTGTGGCTGTGGCCTTCGGTCTTCGGCGGTCGCACGTTCGTGCCCTACGACCTCGCCGAGTTCCCACCCGCGAGCCTTCTGCTCTCGCCCGAGCAATACGCGGCGACGCTCGACGGCGCCAACCACGACGTGACCGAGCCGCCGCCGTGGTTCGTGCCCGAGATGGAGCTCGCGGGCGACGAGCTGCGTCAGGGCCGACTGCCGACGTGGAATCCGCACGCTCGCACGGGAGCGCCGCTGCACGCGCACGGCCTGATCGGCCTCTGTTACCCACCGAACTGGATCGCGTTGTCGGCAACCGACCCGCAGAGCCGGCTCGTCCTGCTCGCGTGGATCAGTCTCGCGCTCGGCGGCGTGCTCGCGTTCGGCCTGTTGCGCCGCGTCGGCCTCGTTGTGCTGCCGGCGTGGTTCGGCGCGATGGTGTTCCAGCTGTCGGGTCCGATGGCCGCGAACAGCTTCTTCTGGATGCGGCTCGCGAGCTACGTCTGGTTGCCCGGTGTGTTGTGGGCGCTGTTGTGTCTCGCGCGTGGCGAACGGATGCGGCCGTTGCCGCTCTGCGCCGTCGCGGGCTCGTTCGCGATGACGTGGCTCGGCGGCTTCCCGCCGTTCGCGATCACGACCTCGGTGTTCGCGGGGTTCCTGTTGCTGTGGCTCGTCGGCGAACGTGTGGTCGCCGGAGCGCGGGCCGAGGCGGCGCGGCTCGGTCTTCGGCTCGGCTGCGGTCTCGTCCTGGGCGCGCTGCTCGCGATGCCGCAGGTGCTGCCCTCGATGCAGTTCTTCGCGCAGAGCGCGCGCACCACGGACCCGAAGCTCGCGGAGATCGCGGCCAGTGCGTTCGAGACTTATGGCCTGTCCGGTTACCTGGTGCCGGACCTCGTGAGCCATCCGACCGCGACTGCAGAGATTCCATACGTGCTCGCGCCGATGGCGCTGCTGCTGAACACACGCCGCCTCGCCGGCGGCAAGCAGGACTACCCGAACTACAACTACACCGAGTACGCGGTGTTCGTCGGCACGCTCGGCTTCCTGCTCGCTTGCGCGGGCGCGGTGCGCGGTCGCGGCCAGCTGCGCCGATTCGCGATCACGGCGTTTCTGTTGTCGCTGGGGCTCGCGCTGTTCCTGCCCGGCGTGAACCTGCTGTTCCTGCTGCCCGTGATCAAGAACGTCGTGCCGATGCGCTGGCTCGCGCCGGCGACGCTCGTGGTGGCCTGGCTCGCGGCGCTCGGCTTCGACCGCCTGCGCGAGAACACACGCCGCCTGCCGTTGGTACTCGCGGGAGCCGCGTTCCTTCTCGCCGGTCTCGTGCTGTATGCAACGGGTCGCCCGGCCGCCGATCCAGCCGCAGCCGTGCAGTGCATCGCCGAACGCTTCGGCGTCACGACGCAGGCAGTCGTGGACTACGTGCACTCCGACCATCCGCGTTTCGACCGCTTCGAGCGCGCGTTCGAGCGCGCGCGACACGAGGGTCAGGAGGCCGCCGCGTGGCTTGCGGTCGTCGGCGCGTTGCTCGCGGGGCTCGCGTTCGCGCGCACGGCAAGACTGCGCCAGGGACTGCTGCTCGCCGGCTGCGGCATCACCGTGCTGCAGCTCGGCTGGCACGGCGGGAGCGTGACGCGCGGAATGTCGACGCGCCCGACCGACACCGACGTGCACGAGTTCCTGCGCGAACGGGCGCGCGAGGCCGCGCCCGCGGGCGGCTTCGCGATCGTGCGCGCGAGCGTCGAGCCGACGTTGCCGGCCCAGCTGCCGCCGGGACAGCTCATGGTGCCGGGCATCCGCGATCTGCACTTCTACACGCACTACGACGCGCGCTCGGCCGAGCCGATCCTGCAGCTGCTTGGCCCGAAGTGGGGTGCTCCGACCGCCGCGAAGGGGTACCTGACGCTGTCGCTGCCCGACGCGCTGCCGACTCCGGCCGAGCAGGTCGCGAGGAAGGCCGCCGAAGCCCGCGGCGAGCCCGTCGCCGCGTACGCGTTCGCGAGCCCGCTCGAACACCCGCTGCTCGATCTGCTCGGCGTGCGCTACGTGCTCGCGACCGAACCGCTCGCGCATGCCGGAAGACGCGTCGGCCCGGAACTGCGCGGCCCGCGCGGCGAGTTCTTCGTGTTCGAGCGGCCGCACCCGCTGCCGCGCGCGTTCACGGTCAGCGAGCTGCGCGCGCTGCCAACGGACGCCGACGTCGTGCGCGCGCTCGTGGATCCCGGCTTCGACCCGCGGGCTTTCGCCTACGTGCTCGCCGCAGATCTCACGAGTCCTGCTCCCCCACGCGCATCCGGCGCTGCGCCGCGCTCCGTGCGGTTCGTCTCCGATGTCGCGACTGCCGTGGAACTCGACGTCGGCGCTGGCGACGCGCCGTGGCTCGTGCTGGCCGACACGTTCCTGCCGGGCTGGGTCGCCATGATCGACGGCGCGGCAACACCGATCCTGCGTGTCGACCACAGCCTGCGCGCCGTGAAGCTGCCCGCGGGCTCGTGCCACGTGCACTTCGCCTACACCTGCCCCGGTCTCCGGATGGGAACCATGCTGGCGGGAATCGCGACAGCCGTGTTGCTCGCGGCGGCGATCTACAGCCGCCACCGCGGTCGCACAACGCGTGCACAGGACGCTCAAGCGCTGATGCAGATAGCGACGAAACAGCAGGGTGCACGCTGACACCCGTTGCCAACCCCCGGTGGAAGTTTGAGCCTCTACGGTAGCGGTCGTTGGGAAGGCATCTGCGCCGTCGTCTTGATCGCGGTGCTCGTGCTCGTCGTGCACGCCGTGGGTTCGTTCCAGGTGTTCGGCTTCGAGGCCGATTTCCTGAGGTCGACCTGGATGGCCGCGGTGCCCGCAATCGCCGGCATGACCTGCTACCGCTTGTTGCGAGCGCAGCGCCGCAGCCGATTCGCCGCGTTCCTCGGGGGGCTCGCGTATGCGTGGTCCCCTTGGCTCGTCGCGATGGCACTGGCGCCGCGCGAACAGCTCGCGGTGGCGCTCGCGCCGATGTCGCTCGAGGCGGCGTTCCGCTGCGCGCATCCGTCGATGCGCAGCGTCTGGCTGCCGTGGGCCGGCTTGTGCCTCGCGCTGCCGTTCGCGGCGGGCGCCTCGGTAGTGGCGATGCTCGCGGCGGTGTTGGCGATTGCATCGTTCTGGCACACGGTCGCGCACGGCGACCAGACCGACGAGAAGCCACCCGTGGCCGGCATGCTGCTCGCCGCGCTCTGTGGCACCTTGGCCGCGGTGTCGCTCGCGTGGCTCGACCTGTTGGGGCCGCTGTTCGGCCCGGCCACGACGCTGACGTCCGCGGAAGTGCTGTCCGCCTACCGGCCCGGTGCGCCGACGCTCGATGCGGCTTCCTTCCTGCGCGTGCCGGGCCCGCTGCTGATCGTGTTCGCCGTGCTCGGCCTGATGCGGCGGCAGCGTCACGTGCGCGCCCGCTTCTGGTGCTACATGGCCGTGCTCGGGGCGGTACCGACCGGCATCACGATGCTGCCGTGGACGCCGGACTGGTGGGACAGCGCACTCGCTACCGCCCCGATGCTGCCGGCGTCGTCGTGGTGGCTGACCCTGCTCGGGATCACCGTGCTCGGGACCGCAGGCCTCGACGACTTCCTCGATCTGCCGCTGCGCCGCCGCACGGCCCTGGCGTGGCTGTTCGCGCTCACGGTCCTCATCTCGCCGTTGGTGCCGACGTTCGGTTCCGTGGCGCCGACGCTCGAGTGGCCCATCACCGGGACGTTCCTGCTCATGGCGCTGCTGCTGAACACCTGGCGACGGCTCGGCATCCTCGGCTTCAAACGCCTGCTCGCGATCGCCGCGGTCCTCGTGCTCGCGATCCCGCTGCTGCAGGTGCTGCCGGTGCCTCCCGTGCCGGTCGAGAACGTGCCCGACAGCGAAGGCCTGCCTGCGCTCTACTTCGGGCCGCTGCTGCTGGCCCACCCGTTCTGGCACTACTCGGGCCTGCTCGCCGTGGTGGCCGGAAGCTGCCTCGTCGCCATGTATGCGTTCTTCCTGCGCAAACGCCATGCGAGGGCAATGCCGACACCCGCGAAGGCCGCCATCAAGAAGAAGACGCGCCCCGCCCAGCTCTCGTAGAGACAGCCGCCGAGCAGTCCGCAGATCACCATGCCGACGCCCGACGTCGACGCGCCGAGCAGACCCTGCGCCGTCGCATGCTGATCGACCGGCACGCGGCGTTCGATCGCACGCAGCGAGCCGAGATAGGTGCAGCTGAAGCTCAGCCCGTGCAGCCAGTTCGCCGCCGCGAGCACGGGCACGGACACGCACTCGCCGAGCACCATCCAGCGCACGACCGCGGCGAAGCCGCCGATCATGATCATCGTCGTCGCGCGCAGCCGATCGACCGTCTTCGCCGCGATGAAGAACAACACGATCTCGGCGAGCACACCCTCCGCCCACAACGCGCCTGCCACGTCGCTGCCGATGCCGTATCGGTCCCAGTGCACCGTCGACAGCGAGTAGTAGACCTGATGGCTGCCCTGGATCAGCGCCGACGACGCGAGCAGCAGCACGAACGAGCCCGACCGCAGCAGCGACCCGATCGGCGCGCGCTCGGCCGGCTCGGGGTGGCGCTGCGGCGCGGGTGACACCGGCAGCAGCGCGCTGGCCCCCACCGTCGCCAGGAGACCGACCACGAGCATGCCGAAGACCGCGCCATGACCCGTCCTCGCCAACCACCATCCCGCGACGAGCACGACGACCAGGAACGACGTCGAACCGACCAGACGCAGCCGCCCGTACGCGAACGAGTTCCTCGCCGCGGCCGCCATCGCGACGGTGTCCGCGATCGGGTGCATCGGCGAGTAGAGACACCCGAACAGGAACGCGCACGCCCACAACGCGACTTCCGCGCGCGCCACGCCGAACAACAGGAACACGCAGAAGCTCGCGGTCGCGAGCTGCATCAGGACGCGGCGCGGACGCTGCGTGCGATCGACGCGCTTCGACCACAGCGGGCCGGCAATCGTGCGCGCGATCGTCTGCGCCGCCATCACGACGGTGACCGCGGCCGGGCTCAGGCCACGCTCGTCGTGCAGCCAGACCGGAAAGAACTGCATGTACACGCCCAGCACGGCGAACGAGGCCGCGTAGAAAGCGGCGATGCCGAGCCAGCTCCGCAGCGGGCTCGCGTCAGCAGCGGAGGCGGACACGCGCGCATCGTGCCCGGATGACCGGTTCGAAGCTACCGCTGCACGAACACGCCGCCGTTCTCCTCGGCGAGGCGCCGCAGCAGGTCAGCGCCATCGCCGACGCCCGTGAACACCGTGTTGATGCGCACCCTGGCATACTTGTTCGCCTCGCGCACGACCTGCAGCAGCAGCTCGGCGTCCTTCAGCTGGCCAGCGGTCGGCTCGCCGTCGCTGAGCACGAACAACTCGTCGATCCGCGTCGTGACTCTTCCCCCGTAGCGTTGCTCGCGCAGTTGCAGCGCCATCACGAGTCCATCGAAGAGGTTCGTGGCCCCCTTCGGCTGCAAGCGGCTCAACAGCTCGGTCAACGAACGCATCGTGTGCGGCGTCGGCTTCACGGGCACGCTGGTCCACTCGTGCGCGCGGTCCGCGAACGTGAACAGGCTGTAGGTCGAGTCGGGCGGCATGGCCTGAACGGCCACGACGATCTGTTCCTTCGCGGCGCCGAGACGCGTCGCGTTGCCGCGCCCCTTGCGCGATGCGGCGACCGTGCCGCTCGGCTGATCCTCCATGCTGCCGCTCGTGTCGATCAGGAACCCGACCGAGCCGCCCGTCACCTGCAGGCCGAAGAACGTCGCCCGCGTGGTCTCTGGTCGGTTCTTCGGCAGCGTGGCCGGCACGACGATGTGGTCCTTCTCGCGTTCCCAGAACTCGCGCCAGGCCTTGGCATCACCCTCCTTGATCATCGCGCCGGTCATCTGCCGCAACAGCGAGCCCGCGCGTTCGCGCAACAGCGGCGACGCGTGCTTGTTGATCGCCTCGACCAGCGCATCGGGCGTCTTGATCTGCAGGTCGAGCGCTTCGATCAGCACCGGAATGGCGGCCTTCTGCGGGAACGCGTCGACGAGGTCGAGCAGGTCCATGTCCGTGCGCCATCCGGACTGTCCGAACTGCTCGAGGGCCCGAGCCAACACTTCCTCGCGCAGGACCGGATCGAGGTCCTTGGCCGCGCGCAGCTGGCTCACCAAGAGGCGCACGAGCGCCTGCGACACCGCGCCGTGGCGTTCCTTCTCGAGCCTCGCCACGACCTTGCGCAGCGAGTCGGGCCTCGGTGGCTGGCTCATCGCCTCCGCTGCCGCGAGGCGCACGCGCGGATCCGGATCCGCGAGCGCCGCCTCGAGTGTGCTGCGGAACACCGGCAGGCCCTTGCCGCCGATCAGCCGCAGCGCGGCCACGCGCCGCGCCGGACCGACCGTGAGGCCGTTCTCGTCCGTCGCCTCTTGCTCCTGTGCTCCGATGGGAAGCACGCGTTCGCCCGCGGCGGCTCGCAGCACGAGCCACCACGCATTCTGGTCGTTCATGCGCATCAGGCACCAGTGGCCCAGCTCCCTGAGCATCAGCGCTTCGTGATCGAGGAACGATCCCTCGAGGCCCGACGCACAGAGCCCGAGCACGGCGTCGGCCATGTCCGCCGACGGTTGCGTCTCGGCGTAGAACAGCAGCTTCTGCAGCATGTCGAGATGCGTGCTGCGTTCGTAGTCGTTCTGCGTGACGCGCTCCGCGCGCCGCGCCGCCTCGACGTAGCGTGGCTGGAGCTGCGCGCCGCTGCGCAGCAGGCCCTTGGGCCCGAACTTGTCGTGTTCGTAGTCGTACACCCACTCGCGGATCGCCTCCGCGACGGCGCTCGAGATCTCCGCTTCGTGGGCCGCAGCTTTAGGCGACTGTTGTGGCGGCAGTGGAAGGCCAATGCCGAGAACGGTCAGGATCGGCAGTGATGCGCGGGCAAGCATCGTGCTCCATGGCAACGGAGTCAGAGGGGGCGCCGGGAGCATATCGCGAACGGGACCGACAGGGTCTGGGTCTGGTCGCGCGTGGCTCGAACTGACAGCACTCTTGCCCGGCACGACGCGTTCGCCGATAACAGGCGCCGTCACAACGGGGGCGATCGGTTTCGACCGGATGCCGACTCGACCTGGGTGGCGCGCCGAGGGCCGGCCACCTCGTAAATCCGACCGGAAAAAACCAAGTGCCAACCAGCACTACTCCCTCGCTGCCTAAGAACTAGGTAACGAGCGCCGAGGTCCCTTCGCCTGCGGGGGGCCGAGGCGTCACACAGCAGGCTGGTCGATGGGTGGCTGCTCGGCCTGCTCGCGACGAGAAACAGTCGAGCTGGCTGCCGGAGATCCTGTTCGTCGGAGCTCCGGTGGCGACACCAAACGACGGACTATGCGCGTAGAGGCCCAGGACGGAGCATCTCGGGACGCGGGTTCGATTCCCGCCGCCTCCACCACTTCCCCGCGCTTCGCGCGGGGAAGTTTGTGAGACGGCGCAAACGGGATTCCCCGGCGCGGCCAAGGGCCGCGACGGGGCAATCAGCGATTCCGCGGCTGAAGGTCGTTGCCGGCCCTTGCGCAGTCGCTTGATGACGAAAGCGCCGTCGAGCAGGATGGCGAAGCGAGGCTTCACGAAAAAAACAACCCCGCGCATTCGCGGCGCCTTGCGGCGCTCTTGGATGTTGGCGAATGGGCGGGATTTCGATGTGCCGAGGCTTCGGCCCGCGCCTTGGACTACCTTCGGCGCCCATGGCTCTGGTGTCAAGCAGCGGTTCCATTGGGAGACAGGGTCATTGTGCATCGGTGGCGACCACCCTCCTCGAGGGATGAACCAAGGGTCAGACGCCATCTCCCTGTAGTGCGCAACCGGGGGGTCGAAAAAAAAGAACCCGGTTCGCTCCATCCAGTCCCGCGTCGGCGCGTGGCCTGCTCGGGCCGTTCCCGCTTGCGAGAGCGAGCCGCGTGCCGATGGAAGTCTGCGCCTGCTGAGTTGCGTTCACTCGCGGGCGCCTGGCTCGCGCATCGCGAAGCGCCCCAATGCAGCGAGCCGATTCGTTCCAGTCGACTCAACGAGCCGGTACGGGAGTGGCCGGTGAGTCCGCGGTGGCGCGCCGCTTCTTTTCTGAGCGGCGTTGGTCGGCCGCGGCGGCTTCGGCGAGGGCCAATGGTGACGGGCGGTATTCGACGCTGATGCTCGTGACGACCGGCGAGAAGAGCCACGACAGCGGAGGGATCCCGTACCAGTAGTTGTTGGTTTCGGTTTCGACGAGGCGCAGGTGGCTGCCGTGGTCCGTGTCGATCGAGCGCGTCGTTTCTTCGATCATCTCGTCGACCGTCGTCCTGCCGGCCATTGGGATGAGGATGAAGAAATTCACGCCGACGTAGGAGGACGTGCGGACGAACACGGGCTGGCCGTCAGCGCCGAGATGGCCGTGCCAATGAGTCGCCGTGTTGTGGTACGCACAGGACGCGAGGACGGAGGTAACAACGAGGGCGAACGCATACGCCGACCGGATCATGTGGGCTTGATCGGCGTTCGCGTGCGCGCAGGCGAAGCGCGACCGTGAGTTCGGCGTGGGCAGCGGGATGGGAGCTCACTCGCTTGCGTCGTGGCAGGCGCGTGCCCACGATGCCGCCGTGCAAGCGTCGATGTGTCCATGAGCCTCGGCGAACTGAGGCGGATCCTCGGCACGGCCACGGGCGTCGCCGTGTGTTGCGGCATGGCCATCGGTGCGGGGATCCTGCGCACGCCGTGCGACGTCGCGAAGGCTCTGCCGGATGCAGTGTGGATCCTCGCGGTGTGGTGTCTCGGTGGGCTCGTCGCGACCTTGGATGCGTTCATCCTCGCCGAGATGGCAGCGATGGTGCCGCGCGTCGGCGGCCTCGTGGCGTACGTGCGCTTGTCGTTCGGCAGACCAGTGGCGTTCCTCGTCGGCTGGTCGATGCTGCTACTGACCTGGCCAGCGTCGCTCGCCAGTGTCGCGGTCGCGATCGGGGAACTGCTGACGGGCGGCGCGGAAGCGCTGGGCTCCGGTGACTCGACGGGCGCAGTGCAGGGCGTGGCCGCGGGCGTCATTGCCGTGATCGGCAGCCTCAACCTGATCGGCCTGCGCTTTGGCGCGCGGTTCGAGATCGTGTTGTTCGTGCTCAAGGTGACGCTGCTGGCCGGCATCTGCATTGCCGCCGCGATCGCGGCGCCCGCGAGGGCAGACGAGGTCGCGACCACGCTGTTCCCGGCCACGCCTGGGCCGTTGTTCGCCGCACTTGGCAGCGCGATGGTTGCCGTCATCTGGACCTACGACGGCTACGCGGATGCGGTCTATCTCGCGGGCGAGACGCGCGATCCGGGTCGCGCGCTGCCGCGAGCATTGCTCACGGCGCTCGTGACGATCACGGGTCTCTATCTGCTCGCGAACCTCACGTTTCTCTACGTGCTCGGTGTCGAGGGACTCGCGAAGTCGAGCTCGGGGTTCGCCGCGCTCGACGTATCGCGCCGCGCGTTCGGCGATGCGGGCGGCACGGTGTTGACCGTCATCGCAGTCGTCGTGCTGTTCGGCGCCGTGAACGGTTACTTCCTGACGGGTCCCCGCATCGCGCGCCTTCTGGCCGAGGAAGGTCTCGCGCTGCCGGCGTTCGGGCAGGTCAGGAGCAGCGGCGCGCCAGTGCTCGGCACCTGCTGGATGATCGTCGTGTCGATCGCCTTCGCGGTGACGAACAGGTTCAATCAACTCCTGGAGATCACGGTGCCGGTCATCGCAGCGACGACGATCCTGGTCGCCATCGGTCTGCTCGTGCAGCGCGTGCGTGCGCCCGAGCGACCGCGGCCGTTCCGCGTGCGCTGGGCCGGTGTGGTAGTGGGCCTGCAAGTGGCGATCGGCGTCGCACTGCTCGGCAGCTTCGTCGCTGCGAACCCGAAGGCGCTCGCGATCGATGCATCGGGGCTGCTCGCGGGGCTGTTCGTCTACGTGGTGATGCAGCGGCGAAGACCGCCCCCCCCACCCTGACCTCGAGATGCGCCAGAATGCCGAGGTCTCCCGGCATCGCACGGCGTCTTGGTCTTCGCACGATGAACAACGCATCGATCGACACCGACCTGGCTGCACAGGCAGCGAGCCTGCGGCGGCTCGCGCGCGACCTGCTCGGCGACGCGCATCTCGCCGAAGACGCCGTGCAGGACGCGATGCAGGTGGCGGTCGAAAGCCCGCCGCGATCGAGCAGTGCGTTGCCAGCCTGGCTGCGCACGGTCGTGCGCCGCTGTGCGCTCGACTTGCGGCGCGGTGAGAAGCGCCGTCGCAGTCGCGAACTGCTCGCGCGTTCGCCGAGTGACACCCCGCACACGCACGAACAGGTCGAGCTCATGCAACGCGTGCTCGCGGCGGTGCAGGCGCTGCCCGAGCCGTACCGCACGACGGTGTGGCAACGCTACTACGAGAACCGTTCGCCGCGCGAGATCGCAGCCCTGCAGCGCGAGCCGGTCAAGACCGTGAAGACGCGCCTGTGGCGTGCGCTGGCACGGCTTCGCGAAGCGCTCGACCGCCACTTCGGCGACCGCGGCGCCTGGGTTGCACTCATCGCGCCCGTCGCAGGAACCACGAAGGCCGCAGTGTCCGGAGCCATCCTCATGTCCGCGAAGACCAAACTTTCCCTCGCGAGCCTCGTCTGTGTTGCGATAGCCCTCGCACTGATCGTGCCCGACCGCGAACCGACGTCGACGGCACCGCAGTCGCGCACGACGGCGACGGTCGCGGCAGCACCGGACCGGCCCGATCGTGAGCCCGCGACGCAGGTCGATGCGCTGAGTACCGAACGCGTCGAGGCACCGCCCGGCGTGCCCGGACCCGCGAACGCATCGACGAGGACCGAGCGCACGCCCAGCCTCGCGCTCGGCGGCGTCGTGCTCGACCTCGACGGCCAGCCCGTGTCCGGCGCCGTGATCACGTGGAACGACGAGCCGATGCGGCCGCCGCTCGCGACCGACGCCGCAGGGCGCTTCGACGGCGTACGCGTCCATGGTTTTGGCCGCGTCGGCGTCGCCGGCCCCGCGTTCGTGCCCGTGCTCGAGCCCAGCCTGTTCGACATCGACCAGGCCCACACCGACCTCACGGTCGTCGTCGCGCGCAGCGTCGCGATCGGCGGCGTCGTCGTCGACACGGCCGGCACGCTGGTCGTCGGCGCCCAGATCACGGTGTCGCTCGGCGTCGACGTGCGGCCGCGCTTCCCGCGCGTACTCGACCGCTGCGCCAACGTGAAGTTCTTCACGATGACGACCGACGACGGCAGGTTCGGATTCGCGCGCGCACCGCTCGCGCCGACGTCCCGCATGCGCATCGAGGCGCGCGGCCACCGCGAACGCGAGCTCACGGTCGACGAAGCACAGCACCTCGATCGCTTCGTGCTCGAGCGCACGACCCACGGCGACACGCTCGAAGGCATCGTCGTCGACGAGCACGACAAGCCAGTGCATCCGGCCGTGGTCTGCCTGCCGACCTGGTCGGTCGTGGTCGCCGCCGACGGCACGTTCCGCATCGAGCTCTGGAAGGCGCTGGACCTGCCGCCCGGCACGCTGCCCGAGCTCCAGGTGTTTGCGCCGAACCGCCTGCCCGGCAAGCTCGCGTGCCTGTCGCCCGAGTGGCGCTCGCGCGCGGCCTGGCCGCGCGAGATCAAGATCCGCCTCGGCGGCGTGACCGAGACCATTGCCGGGCGCGTCGTGCGCCACGACGGCACGCCAGTGGCGCAGGTGCACGTCACCTTCGCGCCGCCCGAACCCGAGCAGATCCGGCCCACGTTGTTCGAGAACCCGTTCGGCGCCGCGGCCGTGCAGAGTGCCGTGAGTGCCGCGCTCGCGCTGCGCGCCGGCGAGCAGCCCGCGGCCGCGACGGGCGCATTCGAGACCGCGCGCGTCGTGCCAGGCAGCTACCGGCTGCGCGTCTTCGATCCCGAAGCGCTCGACGTGATGCTCACCGAGCCGCTTCGCACGGGCGAGCCCGAGGTCGTGATCACGATGCCAGACCGCGGCCGGTGGCCGGCGCTGTGCGGCATCGTCGTCGACCGCCGCGGCGAGCCGGTTCCCAACGCCGACTGGATGGTCACGCGCCGCGATCCGTTGCCGGGCGCCACCGCGACGATCCAGAGCGCGTTTCTGCACGCGAACGAGAACGGCGTGATCGAGCACCCGCCGCTCTCGCGCGACGTCGACACGCTCTGCGTCAAGGCGGCCGGCATGGCCGAATGCGTGCGCGTGCCGATCGCGGACCTCGCCTGCGCCGGCTTCCGCGTCGTCGTGCCGGTCGGCTGCCGCGTGCGCATCGAGGTCGGCGCCGGCTGGGGCAGCGTCGACGTGGCCGGCTTCGTCGACCTCGCCGGCAACCGTTCGTCGGTCGTGCTCACGCACGGCAACGTCGCCTTAGGCACGCGCGACGTGCCGCTGCTCGACGGCCGTTCGGAGACGTTCACGGCGCTCGACGATTGCCGCGAGCTGTTGCTGCTGCGCGGCGGGCAGGTCGTGGGGCGCGTGCCCGTGTCGCTGCTGCCCGGCGAGATCAACGTGCTGCGGCCGTGACGCGAGGCCCGCGCCGGTTCAGCGAGCCTGCCGGTCCAACACCGCGAGCACCGCGGTCATGAACTCGGGCAGGTCCTCGGGCTTGCGCGACGACACGTGGTGGCCGTCGACGACGACGGCCGCATCGCGAAACACGGCACCCGCGTTGACCAGATCGTCCTTGATGCCGGCCGATCCCGTGTAGTTGCGACCGCGCACGATGCCCGCCGAGATGCAGATCCAGCCGCCGTGGCAGATGCTCGCGACGAGCTTCTGTGCGCGGTCGAACGCGCGCACGAGATCGAGCACGGACGCGTCGCGGCGCAACTTGTCGGGCATCCAACCGCCCGGCACCACGATGCCGGCAAACGCCGCGGCCTCGAGCCCGGCGATCGCTTGATCGCTGACACCGGGATAACCGTGCTTGCCGCGGTATTTCGCCCCGGCCGCGGCGCCCGCGACGACAGGTTCGTGGCCAGCCTCGCGCAGCCGCAGGCGCGGGTAGTGCAGCTCGAGATCCTCGTAATCGTCGCCGACCAGCAGCAGCACGGTGTGGCCCATGTCCCGATTGTCGTAGCATGCGCCGCCGCCGGCCAGCATGCCCAACCACTTGTTCTCTCTCGCGCTCGCGCTCGCGGCGACAGCCACGTCCTCGAGAAGCCAGGACCCCCCGCAGTGGAAGCAGTTCCAGCAACTGACGGCGGCGCAGAAGGAACTGGTCGCAGCGCAGATCGCGAAGGAAGTACCCGAGTCCCCTCAGCTGCGGTCGCTGCGCGCGTGCGTGAAAGCGAGCACGGAGCCGCACGCCGAACGCACCAAGCGCCTCGTGGAGCGGCACGGCAAGCGCGTGCTTTCCGAAGCGCCAGACACGGCGATGCCGCTGGCGGTGCGCTACGCGTTCGGGCTCGGCGTGATCGAGCGGCAGGAGCGCAGCACGGCCGCCAACCCCAAGGCCGAGGCCGCCGAACGCGCGGCCGAGGATCTCTCCGTGTCGGTGCACCAGGCGCTGCTCGGCATCGCACCAGGCGCCGACCGGGCGCTGGCCACGGTCATGTACAAGCTCGACGTCGACACGCGCGCCGACCAGTTCGCCGCGTTCCTGCACGCGTGGCGCAATGGCGACGAGTCGTTCTACGAGGCGCTCGATCGCACGGCCGGTACCAAGGACGCCGTCTTCTTCTACGACGCGATGCTCAGCGACTTCCGCACCCAGTTCGGCAGTGGTGACGCCGGACACACGCTGGGCCGCGGTCTCCAGGTGGCTCACGACGCGCTGCACGACGCGTTCCTCGCCTACCGCCAATACCGCGGGTTCCGCGAAGCCGTCGCATGGTCGCTCGTGCTGCCGCCCGGGCGCGCGCTGCCGAAGCGCCTGCAGCGTTACGAGGCGGCGCCTGCGGGGGCCTACTCGTTGCGCCAGCAGGTGGTCATGGTCTGCGACCTGTTCGAGGGCGACGTGCAGCGCATCGTCGACGAGATCGTGCGCACGGCGCCCGCGTTGCCGGAGCCCGTCTGGATCGCCAACTACGACCCCTACCCGGCGTGGAGCGAGCTGTTCAAGACGCAGCTGCCGCGCATGATCGAAGCCGCATCGACCAGCGACGCGTTCCTGGAGCGGGCCCTGGCCAAGCGCACCGAGGAGGCGAACGCGATCACCGCCATCGCGCAGGCCGCCATCGAGCAGCAGTGCAAAGCACCGACCGCGCCCACGAAGCACTGAATCCCATGACGCGACGTGGCCCGCGCATCAGCACGGCCAAGAGCCGCGTCTCGGTGTGGCGTTCCATGGCGGATGCAGTCACTGGTACCCGAGCCGCGCCCACACGCCGTTGCTGAGGTCGAGGCCGAGCGGCCCCGACGTCGGCGCGTAGAAGGCCTGCAGCGCGATCTCGAAGCCCGCGCCCTGCGGAATGAGCGGGATCGGGAACGGCAGACTCCACTGCGGCCCAGGCAGCGCTGCGAGCGCAATCGCGCTGCCGAAGTCGAAGTACGCGTAGCACGTGCTCACGCCGAGCCACGTCGCGGCCGGCGGCTGCAGGCTGAACACGAGCAGTCCAGGGACACCGGCTGGGCCGTTCTGGCCGGCGATCGTCATCGTCTGGCCGAGGATCGGCCGCGACGCGCCGAGCTGCGGAAAGAACGGCCCGCCGCCGCACGCACCTCCCTGCGGTTGTGACTCGGCGAGGATCTTGCCCGAGATCAGGTGCCAACCGTCGAATGCCGAGGCACCGCTCATCACACCGACGTCGCCGAACGTGTCCCCGTCGACGTCGCCGAGCGGTGCGAGCCACCAGCCGAGCCCCTGCTGCGGCCAGCTCGGCAAGGCCCACAGCCGCCGGCCGCCGACACCCGAGCAAGCGAGCAGGTTCGACGTGCCGTTCCCGGAGAAGGTCTGCGCGAAGTCCTGCACGCCGTCCTGGTCGAGGTCGCCGATGGCAGCAACCGACGTTCCGTAGCCGGTCCCGACCGGGCTCTGGCGCGCGAAGCGCTGGGCACCGGTGACGGCGTCGTGAACCGAGAACATCCCATAGAAGCCGGGCCCGGAGAGTTGGGGCCGGAAGAAGAACAGCTCGCGCTTGCCGTCGCCGTCGAGGTCGAGCGCGTCGATCGAGCGGGACTGATCACTGCCCGTCGGCGACAGAGACCACATCACGCTCCCGGACGAGCCGTGGAGGACGTCAGTGGCTCCGTTGTCGCGGCAGTACGCGATCTCCGCCCTGCCGTCCCCGGTGATGTCGCCGATCGCGCGCATCACCGGGGTCGAGCTGGGATTCGCGACGGTCGCGAGGTTGCCGAGCAGCGACAGGTTCTCGCCGCGCAGGAGGCGCACGGTCAGGGCGCCGGTGTTGCTGTCGTAGACGCCGACGGCGACGTCGGCAGTGCCGTTGCCGTTGTAGTCGCCGATGCCACAGCCGTCGAGGAAGCCCAGGCTCTGCCCTCCGGGCGGCAGGGACGTGAGCACTTGCCCGGTCATGCCCGAGTAGACGCGCAGCAGCGTCCCGGTCACGAGCAGCACGTCGCTGCGGCCGTCACCGTTGACGTCGCCGATCCCGACGACCTCGCGTTCGTTCTGCAGCACTGGATCCGGCAGCGTGTGCAGCGGCGCGCCGGTCGCGCCCGAAACGATCACCACGCTCAGCTGCGTGATGGTCGGCAGGTACTGACGCGTGATCGCGACGAAGTCCAGCTTGCCGTCGCCGTTGGTGTCGCCGGCAGGTCGCAGGCGCGAGCAATAGACGCCGAGCGGCAGCGAATGCGAATGCAGCAGCGATTGCGCCGGCAATGGGAGCGTTGCGAGCAGGAAAGGAACGCAGAGGGTGAGCGTGCGCATGGTGGACGGCGAAGAGGGGCGGAGGAAGCACGCTTCTCCGCTGCGTCGCGCCTCGCGTCAACCCGTGCCTTGCCCTGCACGCGCTCGTCTGCCCCAGGTCGGTGAGCGGATGTTCCCCAGCGGCCAGCTGTTGCCCCGCCTCTCGCTTCGCGCGCTACCCGGCTGCGCCGCCGCCTCGAGCAGGCGGTCGATTGCATCGCGCTGGGCAAGAAGCGGAACTGGAAGCACGAGAACTGCTGCGTGCTCAGTCGGCGAGCAATTCGCGCAGCATCCCCTCCGGGTCGGATAGAAAGCGTTTCGTGATGCGCCAGTGGTCCGTGTCCGCTGCCGCTGTCTTCGCGATGCCGGTCTCGGTGAACAACCACACGTCGCAACCCGGGTACGCCATCAACAGCGGCGAGTGCGTCGCGAGCACGAACTGCGAACCCGACTGCACGAGCTCGTGCATGCGCACGAGCAGCGCGAGCTGCCGTTGCGGTGAAAGCGCCGCTTCGGGCTCGTCGAGCAGATAGAGCCC
>Ga0111539_10001523_pt1 | contig 30909 bp, 28 predicted proteins | sample RhiMethybrSRZTD1_FD_79667 | JGI IMG/M metagenome (GOLD analysis project Ga0111539, IMG submission 79667) | Populus rhizosphere microbial communities from Tennessee, USA - Rhizosphere MetaG P. TD hybrid SRZTD1 (version 2) (version 2) | ecosystem: Host-associated > Plants > Roots > Rhizosphere >...
ATCCCGGCCAGGTGGTGACGCGCGAACAGCTGACCGCGCTTCTCTGGCCGAAACGCATCGTCGACTACGACAGCGCGCTCAATGCCGCGGTGCGCAGGCTCCGGGCGACCTTGGGCGACGAAGCTGAGACGCCGCGCTACATCGAAACCATTCCGCGCCACGGATATCGCTTCATCGGGACCGTATTGATGCCCGAGTCGCCGGCGGTTGCCGCAGTCGAAGCTGCACCGCGGCCGGTGCGACTGAAGCTCGCGTGGACGGTGCTCGCAGCACTCGCGCTCGTCGCGGGTATCGGCGCAGTGATCTGGTCCGTCCGCCACGACACATCGACGGCCGAGCGTTCGCGGCCGCAGAGCGCGGCTCGGGCGATCGCGGTATTGCCATTCGTGGATCTCAGCGCCGGGCAGGATCAGCAATATTTCTCCGACGGACTCACCGAGGAGCTGATCTCTCATCTCGCCGCGGAGCTCCCGCTGCGCGTCATCGCCAGGACGTCGTCGTTCTCCCTCAAGGGACAAAACCTCGACATCGCGACCGTCGCCACCAAGCTCGGCGTGAGTCACGTGCTCGAGGGCAGCGTGCGCAAGTCGGGCGACCAGGTCAGGATTACGGCACAGCTCATCGATGCCGCGAGCAGCTCGCACCTGTGGTCGCAGTCGTACGACCGCAAGCTCGATGACCTGCTCAGAGTGCAGGATGAGATCGCGCAAGCCGTAGCCAGCGCGTTGCAGGTCGCCTTGAGTGCGCCCAGATCCCCGGCAGCGCCGCACGATGCCCGCGTGTACGAACAGCTGTTTCGCGGCCGCTTCTTCTTCCAGCGGCGCGGACCCGGCGACCTGGAGCGCGCCCGCGAGTACTACGAGCGGGCGATCGCAATCGATGCCGATTTCGCGCCCGCCTGGGCGGGACTTGCCGGCGTGCACTGGATCAGCATCGCGACCGGAACGATTTCGCTCGAAGCAGGACGCGAGAAGGTGCGCGAAGCGGCGCAACGCGCCCTGCAGCTCGACCCGAACCTGGCGGAGGCGCACCTGAGAATGACGAACTACTTCGCGTCGATCGGCAACGAGCAAGCGGCTGATGAACACATGCGACAGGCCGTCGCGGCAGAGCCGAACGATCCGTTCGTGCTCACGTTTGCGGCAAGCGCGGCCGCCGCAGACGATCGGCTCGACGACGCGATCGAGTTGCAGCGACGGGCGGTTGTGGCCGATCCGTGGTCGACGTTTACTCGCAGCCAGCTGGCCTCGTTCCTGTATCTCGCCGGGCGTTTCGAAGAGGCGAGGGCAGAGTGGCTCAAGGTGCTGGAGATCAGCCCGGGGCCGCCGCCCGGAGATCTCGGCCTCACGCTGCTTCAGGCTGGACGCTTCGACGAAGCATTGACGACGATCGGAACGTTGCCCGAGGGTGCTGCCCGCACGCAGCAACTGGCGCTCGTCTATCACGCGCTGGGACGCAAGACGGAAGCGAAGGCCGCGCTGGAGGAATTGATCGCGACGGTGGCCGATCCATTTCTGATCGCCGAGGTCTGCGCGTACCGCGGCGAGATCGATGCGGCGTTTCAGTGGCTGGAGAAGGACGATCTGACACCGGCGCGAGCCGGTCCGTTCCAGGTCGAGCACTGGATCAAGCGCAAGTCGCCTTTCCTCAAATCGCTGCATGCGGATGCGCGCTGGAGTGCCTGGGACGCGCCGAGGCACTGACCTGCGTTCGTCATCCTTATGTTCAATCTCCTGTCGCCGAACAGCGGCAGTTGGCTATGCAACGGCACGTCAACGGAAAATGGCGCTGTTGGCTCTCCGAGCCGGATGAGGAAAGTTGCATGAACAAATCGTTGTTGACAGGTCTCGTCGCGGGCGCGGCGGTGGCGACTGCCGGCGGCGTATTCGCGGGCTACAAGATGATGAGCGGACCGGAGTACGCGCAAGTGCTGGCCGTGCAGCCCATCATGCAGACGGTGAAAACGCCTCGCCAGGTATGCGAGGACGTAGCAGTGACCCACACGCGCGAAGCGAAGGACAAGAAGCAGATCGCGGGCACCGTCATCGGTGCAGTCGTGGGCGGCGTGCTGGGCAACCAGGTTGGCGGCGGCGATGGGCGCAAGGTCGCCACGGTCGCAGGCGCCGCAGCCGGCGGCTATGCCGGCAACCGCATCCAGAACCGGATGCAGCAGGGCAACACCTATACGACGACCGAACAGCACTGCCAGACCGTTTACGACTCGCACGAAAAGCAAGTCGGTTACGACGTGCGCTATACCCTCGGCGGTGTCGAAAGCTCGGTGAAGATGGACCATCACCCGGGCGAACGCATCCCGGTGCAGGACGGTCAGCTGGTGCTCACACAGGCCGAGCCGACGAAGACCTGAGCCGCGACGCGTCTCGATCGTGCAATGACCTGGGCCGGGGACATCCCCGGCCCTTTTGCATGGGCGCTAGTGATGCAGCCCGATCCGGGCTCGCGGCGCGTCGCCCATGAGCTTCAGGAAGTCGCTGCCGTTCACGTGCACGAGCGCGCGGTGATCTCCGCCCTCGAAGTACACATCTTCGGCGTCGACGAATGCTTCATCGATGATCGTCTCCATGCCGTACAGCTGGCCGAGCGGCGGCACGGCGCCCGGCTCGCAATCGGCGAAGATTCGAGCCACTTCCTCTTCGGTAGCGAGCCCGAGCTCACGACCCCATCGCCGGTGCAATGCTCCGAGATCCACGCTGCGAGTGGCCGGCACCACTGCCATCAGATATCTGTCGCCATCTTCGAGCACCACACTTTTCGCCAGCCTTTCGCCGGGGACATGAGCGACCTGCGCGGTGTGAGAGCTGTGCGACGTGCGCGGGTGCTCGATGATGTCGTACTGGACGCCCGCGTCTGACAGACAAGACTGAACCCTTGCTGCGATGCTCATGATGCGTCCTCCGTCATCCGGACTGGGTGGGCGCACAATGATGCTCCGAAGCGATCCGCTGGGAAATCAGGGCTAGCTGCACATGCCCGCGAACTTGTCCCCGGAATACAAAGCTGCGCAGGCCGCGCTGCAGCAGGCGCGCGATCCCGGCGAGCGCCTGGGTTGGCTGCGCGAAATGCTGCGCGTGATTCCCAAGCACAAAGGAACCGATCACCTGCAGGCTGACCTCAAGCGACGGATCCGCGAACTGGGCGAGGAGCTCGAGCGACCGAAGAAGGGCGGAGCGCGCGGCGGTCCCGCACTGGTCGTCCGGCCGGAAGGCGCGGCGCAGCTTGCAATGCTGGGCCCGCCGAACGCCGGCAAGTCGACGTTGCACTCACGACTGACCGGTTCGAACGCGCACGCTGCGGCCTACCCGTTCACGACGCAATTCCCGGAGCCGGGAATGATGCCGCACGAAGACGTGCACTTTCAGCTCGTCGACCTGCCCGCCGTTTCGCCTCAGCATCCGACGCCATGGCTCGCGAGCGCGCTGCAGACAGCTGATGCCTGTCTGCTGGTGGTGGATCTGAGCGATCCCGACTGCGTGGGAGAGATCGAGACCGTGCACGACATGATGCGCGAGAGCGGCGTGACGCTCGCCGAGCATTGGGACCAGATGAAAGCTGCGAAAGAGGACGCCGCAGAGGGCGATCCGTTTGCGCTGACCTTGCCGACGCTGCTCCTCGCGAACAAAGCAGACGCAGTTGCGGACGCAGAAGCGGAGCTGCGCACGCTTCTGGAGCTCGTCGGCCTGCACTATCCGGCGCTGGCCGTCTCCGCAGCCAGCGGTCACGCGCTGGGCGAATTGGGTGCGTGGCTTTTCGAGCATCTCGGTGTCGTGCGCGTCTATACCAAGGCACCCGGAAAAGCTGCAGATCGCTCCCGGCCGTACACACTGCGTCGTGGACAGACCGTCGCGGACGTTGCACGCCGGGTTCACAAGGACCTCGCACGATCCCTCAAGCACGCGCGCGTTTGGGGAGCGTCCGGCTTCGAGGGTCAGCAGGTCGGACCCGGCCACGTCGTTGCTGACGGCGACGTCGTCGAGCTGCATGGCTGAGGACGTGCGCTACTGTTAAATCCCCGTTGTCTTTCGCAGCGGGCGGGTCCACAGTCATCCGCGCTGACAAGGGCAAACCCATCGAAAGGTGGGGACGCAAAGCTTCCGGTCTACGGACACAACGTCTAAGACAGCGGGGTCGCCAGTTATGAGCGCGGATCTGCAAAGCGCACTGATCGATATCGCACTGTGGCTGTATCGCGGCTTCTTCCTGCCGGGCGATCAGCTCCTCTCGCAATTCCCGGGCCTCTACTTCGCCAGTCACGGCCGCGTGGTGTCCGGACTCGTCTCCGCTGCGATCTGGCTGGCGGCGATCGTCCTGGTCGTCATGCTCTACAGATTCGTTCGCGATGTGGACCGGGCGCTGACCGCCTACATCGTGCGTCTGTCCGAGGAATTGCAACGCGCAGTGCGAGTGGTCGCGAGGCGGGTGAGCATTGCCCTTCGAGCCTACGCGCTCGAGCGAGAGGCACGCCTGGTGAGAACGGAAGTCTCCGAGCAGCCCGCGCTGAGCGGAGTCCAGCTCGAGATCCTGCAGGCACACGCGATGCTGCCGCCCGCTCACCTGTTGACGCCGCATGAAATTGCGAACGCCCTCGAGATGCGGCTGTTCGATGTCGAGCGGGCACTGGGGGCGCTCAGAAAACTGAGTCTGGTCGAACGCACGTTCGGTGCCGGCGACGGAGAGGACGGCTATCGATTGACCAAGGCCGGTGCGGTTCTGCTGGCCGCCTGCGGTCGGGCACAGTCGGTCAAGGAATCGAAGCGAATCGAGCCGACGCTCGGGAGCATCTGACAGAGCACTCGGTTACTGCGCGCCCTTGTACCACGCGACATTGTCGAACGGTTGCCCGACCTCGACGACCTCACCCACGCGCGGAGTAACGAGCTTCACGTGCTCTGCCTCCGCCGCGCGCAGCGTCCGCAGTATCGGTTCGTCCCACGCGTGATACGACAAGTTGAACGTGGCCCAATGCACGGGCAACAGGATCCCACCGCCCAGCTCCTGATTCGCTCGCACAGCCGACTCCGGATCCATGTGAATGTCGAGCCAGCTCGGCGGCGTTCCGTACGCGCCGATCTTGATCAGGTTCAGATCAGTGTCTGCGTACCGCGCGTGGATCGCGCGAAAGTGATCCGCGTAGCCGGTATCGCCACTGAAATAGAACGAGCGCTGCGCGCCTTTGACGACCCATGACGCCCACAGCGTCGAGTTGTCCTGTCGCTTGCGCCCCGAATAGTGCCGCGCCGGCGTGCAGTTGATCTGCACGTTCTTCAGCTGCAGCGATTCCCACCAATCCATCTCGTGGATCTGCGTGGACGGGACCTTCCAGCGTTCGAGATGCGCGCCGACTCCGAGGCCCACGTAGAACTGCGTGCCCTGCGCCGCGAGGTGCTGGATCGTCTTCATGTCGAGGTGATCGTAGTGATCGTGCGAGATCAGCACGGCGTCGATACCCGAGAGGTCCGCGAGCTCGATCGGCGGCCGATGCATGCGCTTCGGTCCGATCGGCACCGGCGAGACGACGTCGGACAGCACGGGATCTGTCATGAGCCTGACGCCGTCGATCTCCACCAGGACGCTGGAATGACCGAACCAGATTGCGCGCAGGCCGGGCGATGCTGGCGTGCGCAGTGCTTCTGGTGGCAGCGCGATCACAGGGATCTCGAACTGCGGCTCGCGAATCTGCCCCTGGCGGTACAAGCGCACTGTTTCCCAGAACGAGCCGTCCGTTTTCTGCGGCGGCGTGTTCTGGAAGCGGCCGTCGATCCATTCCGGCGAGCGCTGCATGCGCTCCAGTCGCAGGCCAGCGAAGCGACCGCCGAAGGCGGGGAGCTGGAAGATCCCGTACCCGGCAATGACGAGGACGACCACAACGCCCAGCAGGATCTTTGCGAACTTCTTCAAGCGGTGCTCCCGGCCGTGCGCGCCCGCCGCACGGCAGCCTTCGCAGCATCCATCTCGTAGATGTAGGTGGCGGTGTCGACGATGGCCATGAGAGCCAGCGTGCCGACGAAGAACCACGGCACGATGGGCGCCCCCTGAGTTTCGCCGGCGATGGCAATCCCAGCCAGCATCAGCGGCGGATAGCGCCACATCGGCGACATGAGACGACTATCGGAGATGAGCGCGTCGTAGGCCCCCAGGCGGGCATTCTCGACGAATCCGATGACGTGGGGGACGAGGAAGCCGAACCAGCACAACGCGAGTCCACGCCACGTGCTGTCGGACAAGCGAATGTTCGTGAAAACTTCTTCGCCACGAGGGACTGTGTTCCCGAACAGCAGCAGCAGGATGAACGCGATCATGGTGGCGTACACCGGCAACGTAATGCCGATCGCTATGGTCTTTGCGCCTGCGAGCTGCCACCAGGAGCCGGGGCTTGCGCCAGCAGCCAGACGTTTCGCCGCGATGACGCGTGCGCAAACGACCAGCGCCAGGATCAACATCTCTCCGAGATACGCCAACGACGCCTCGGTCAGGCTCCATCCCGCATAAATCGTGACGAAGAGGGCGATCGCGTTCGCGAGCGCGATGGTCGCGTGAGTGCGCAGGCGGCGGATCGAGATGGCCATCGGCGCGCGATCTTAGCAATGCGACGCTGCGGATGCACAACGCGCAGGGAAGCTTGCGCCTTGACACGTCCACGCATCGGAGTAGTACTGCCCCGCCCAGACCTGACGTCGAACAACCAGATAAGGGGGCTCCCATGAAAGGTCTCACTCGCAGGACGACATTCGCATTGGCGTTCTGTTCAGCGCTGGCGCTGAGCCAGGCGCAAGCACAAGCACCGGCGGCTGCGGACGTGTATCACGTATTGTTCGCCAAGGCCGCGCCCGGTCAGGCAGCCGCACTCGCCAAGGAGCTGCAGGAGCAGGACGCGAAGGATCCGATGGCCTCGCACTATCTGCTGCTGCGTCACCAGTCGGGAGACGACTGGGATTACTGCCTCATTCAGCACTTGGGCACGAAAGCGTCGGTCGACGTCACGAACGCGAATCCGAACGCGCCGCCGACGATGGCGTGGCACACGGATACGTTCGTTGCCGGTCCGTCGTGGAGCGACGTCACGCGCGCGATGCTGCCCACCGACGCAAAGGCGGCAAGCTCAGCCTATGTCGTCGCCGTGCTTCAATCCGTACCGGGACACCGCTCGCAGCTCGATAGCTTGGTGCGACAGATCAACACCAATGCGAAAGTGCCGGTCAGCAGCCTGGTGTTCACACACCTCGAAGGCGGACCCTGGCAGTTCCTGACCGTCGACCGGTACAACTCCTGGCAGGACCTGGCCACGGACCGGGCGCCGGCTGCGAACGATGCGGGCTGGTTGCAGGTGCGGGAGCATGTGGCTTCCCACCGCGACACGATCGCGGACCGCATCGTGCCGAAGTGACGGATCTGCGCGAGAATGGCGCCCTGCACCGGGGCGCCATTCCACCTTGAAGACGACCGACAGAGCTGAGCGTCGCTACGCCGCCGTCTCGCACGAGAAGGCTCACGGCGCAACTTACACGCCAGCCCTCCTCGGGGACTTCGTCGCGAAACAACTAGCGGCGGCGGTGATCGCGCAACGCGACGCGGTGCTGCAAATCCTGGATCCGGCGGTTGGCGATGGCGTTCTGCTCGCAAGTCTGGTGCATGCTCTGCGCGTGCGTGGGTTCCGCCGCATCTGCGTCCACGGCTTCGACACGAATCCGGTTGCGCTCGCGGAGGCGGCAAAGCGGTTCGCCCAGGAGTTCCCCGATCTCACGCCGACACTGGAGCAACGCGATTTTCTCGATGACCAGCCCAACGCGCAACGCTTCGATGCGGTGATCGCGAATCCGCCGTACGTGCGCACCCAGGTGCTAGGTGCGCAGAGAGCGCAACAGCTTGCGCGACGCTACGGGCTGACCGGACGCGTCGATCTCTACTACGCGTTCCTGCTCGCGATCAGCCGCGTGCTGGCTCCGGATGGAACGCTGGGAATCATTGTCTCGAACCGCTTCATGACTACGCGCTCCGGGCAATCTGTTCGTAAGGCGTTGCATGAGCTCTACGATCTGCTGCACGTCTGGGATCTTGGCGATACCAAGCTGTTCGATGCGGCCGTGCTTCCCGCGGTGCTGCTCGCGCGAACGGCCAACGCGCGCGACCCGAGTACGCGATTCACGAGCATCTACGAGACCAGGAAGACGCCATCCGAAAACGCACGCACAGCAATCGAAGCTCTGGATCGACACGGGGTCGTGGCGACCGATGACGGCCGCCGGTTCGACGTCGTCCAGGGATCGCTCGACACCAGCAGTGTGTGGCGCATGGCCACTGTTGAAAAGGACGAGTGGCTGTCACTGGTGCGAAGCCGCACGTTTGCGCGATTCGCCGACCTCGGCAAGATCCGGGTCGGGGTGAAGACCACCGCCGACAGCGTCTTCATCCGCGATGACTGGCACACGCTCGCAGACAACATGCAACCCGAAGTGCTGCGCCCTTTGGCAACGCATCATGTCGCTCGTCGCTATCGAGCACTCGCTCCCGTCGCCGCGAAGCACATTCTCTACACGCACGAAGCTCGCGGCGGGCGCCGCGCCGCCATCGATCTCACTCAATACCCGCGCACCTGCGCTTATCTCGAAACCCACCGCGCACAGCTGAAGCGACGACGATACGTGATCGAAGCCGGCAGGCAGTGGTACGAGATCTGGGTCCCGCAGGATCCGGCAGCGTGGTCGCGTCCCAAGCTCGTCTTCCCGGATATCTCAGCCGAGCCCGTGTTTTGGATCGATGACACGGGCTCGATCGTGAACGGCGACTGCTACTGGCTGTCTCTCGAGCCCGACCAGAACGAAGACCTGCTCTGGCTCGCACTCGCAGTTGGCAATTCGCAGTTCGCGCTCGAGTTCTACGATCACCGCTTCAACAACCGGCTGTATGCAAGCCGCCGACGATTCATCACGCAGTACGTGAGCGAGTTTCCGCTTCCAGATCCCGCGCTGCCGCTCTCCAGAGAAATCGTGCTCCTCGCAAAGCAGATCTATCGCGCGACGCCTTCCGCGGACGCCGACCGGCTTGCTCGTACTGTCGACGCCCGCGTGCACGAGGCCTTCGGGCTCGCAGTTACTCCGGGTACGCGAGCGTTGCGCGATAGTCCTCGAGCTCGCGCTGATACATGACGAGATCGGCTTCGAGCTGCGGGATGCGCGTCTTGATCTCACCCTTGCGCTCGGCCATGTGCTTGCTGTCGAGCACCAGCTGCGCGCGCTGCTCGTTGGTCGTCGTCGGATCGATGATCTGCGCGCCGACGCTCACGAGGTTGCGGTCGATCTGCTCCATTTCGCTGCGCATGGAGTAGATCTGGTCCTGCGTCGAGCCGACTCGCGAGCGCAACGAGTAGAGCTGACGTCCCGAGTGGTAAGCCTCGACGAACTCCGAGTCGAGACCGGTGGGGCACACGCCGCTGTAGCCACCGCCGTGCGCGCCAACTCGGAAGCCGTTCGCCGGTTTGCAGAACTCCTGCAGCCCCTGGTCACGACCTGTCTGGTACTCGGCCAGGTTCGGCGTCACGCCGTGCTCGCTGCATGCATTGCGATAGCGTCCGATGCGATCGCCGGCGTAGCCGTTCACGCCGTCTTCGTAACCGACCGTACGCCAGTCGGTGGCCAGGCATTCCTGAGCGCTCATCGAATTGCAGCCCGAGAGTGCAGCCGCGCCGGCGAGGACGGCGGCCGTAAGGACCAGTCGGGAAGAAAGCATGCGCATGAGTGCCAACCCGCGAACCTGAGGAGCGCTCAAGTTAACGAAGCGACCGCCTCAGGGGGTGTGAGCGGCTTCACACCTTATGACAACCTGCCCGGCTCCGGGCCGGCCGCCGTTGGTTGACCGCGTCAACGGCGGGTTGCAGGATAGCGGTCGGCCAGCTCCCGAATGCTCCAGGGCAACGGAACACGAATAACCAAACTGGGTGGCTCCCGATGGCATCGCGAACCTTCGCAGCTCTTGCGGCGCTGAACGGCCTCCTTCTGAGCGCGTGCGGTGGTGGCGGCGGCGGCGACGCCGCGAGCGCCGCTCACGAAACGAGGGTATCGATCGCAACAAGCTCCGTGACTGCGTCCGCCACTTATGCGGATTTTGCACCGTCGCGCACCGTTGCGGTGACTGTCGCAAACGTTCCTGACGCGGGCCTCTACGCTGGCGTGAATGCCGGTACGGCGGGCCTGGCCTTCGCTGATTTCCAGGCCACATCGGAGACGACGGCGAACCTGATCCTGCAGTTCCGCTCGCCGATCGATGTGGATGTCGGCACGATCACGGATCAGGTCACTGTCTTCGTCTGTTTCGATGACCAATGCGACAGGCAGGTGCGCGGCAGTCCGATGACTGTGACCGCTAGCTACACGGTGAGCAGCCCGATGACAGCAGCGCTCGTTTCGCCAACGGTGGCGGTCATTGGCGCGCTGCAGGACCCATTGGCGCCGCAGGCATCCACGGTCATCAACCTGAGCCATACCGGAGACATGCCTCCGTCGGTGATGATCGATGGGAACTACACGAGCATCGACTCGGTCACCGCCCTGTCGACCTCGCCAGTTTCGACGCAGGTCACGGTCAACTTCCGTCACCCAACTAGTCTCGGCATCGGCGTGCACTCCGAGAATGTCGCGCTGCGCGTTTGCTACGACTCCGCCTGCCGTCGCGAAGTGAACGGCAGCCCGCTGGCGTTGCAGACGACTTATGTCGTCGAGAGCGTCGTTCCCCCTGAGCCGGACGTGACGCCTCTTCCCTATCTTTCGCGCACGACCCTCTCGCATGACGTCGTCGACGCCGAATACAGCGCGTCGCTCGATGCCGTCGTGATGGTCTCGGCCAAGCCGACCAGCTCGCTATACGTCTACGACACCGCCACGGGCATGGAGAGCGAGGTGCGACTCGATAAAGTGCCGACCGCTGTGGGCATCTCACCCGATGGCAACATGGCTGCCGTCGGGCACGATGCCCTGCTCACGATCGTGGACCTGACCACGGCAGGTCAGGCCGGCGCTCCGGCGCCCGTGGTGCTGAATCTCAGCGCCGACGCGTTCGACGTGGTGCTCGACGGTCGTGGCTTCGTGCACGCCGTTCCGCGCGTCGACCAGTGGGTCAACATGCACTCGGTCGAGATTGCGACCAATTCTGAGCGCCTCGGTACGGGTACGCTGCGTGCCGAATCACGCGAGAAACTTCATCCATCCGGCGACTACGTGTACACGGCCGACAATGGCCTGTCCCCTAGCGATATCGCCAAGTTCGACATCCGGACAGGAATCGCCGAGGGGCTGTACGATTCGCCGTATCACGGCGACTACGAGATGTGTGGCGACCTGTGGCTCAAGCAGGACGGCACGGTGATCTACACCAAGTGCGGCAACACCTTCCGGACCTCGACCACCCGGAACGACGACATGATCTACAACGGCCGTCTGGAGCTCTCGGACTCGCACCACTTCGGCGCATTTCAGATAGATGCGCTCAGCCAGTCCGATGCGACGCACGAGATCGCGTTGCTCGAATCCGACTGGAATCCGTGCTCGAGCCTCAACCGCGACTGCTACACGCACCTGAATCTGTACGAGAGCGAGTTCCTGAATCGCACGACGGTCTACAGCCTGGCGCCGATCGACTTCAACGGCAGCACCTACTCGCAACGCGGCTTGTTCGTGTTCCACAGCGCCGACGGCGCGCACCGCTACCTGATCAGCCACGTCCTGCAGTTCTCAGCCAACGACGAGCCGTACTATCTGACCGTGCAGCAGTGAACGTACTCCATGCCGACGTGCAGTCCGTGCGTCACGGACTGAGGCAACAGGTAGAAGAGCAGGGCGGACATCAGGCCGTGCACGAGGCCGTTGGCCCAGATGTTCGGCGAGCGTCGATAGACGAGGCACGCGACCATTCCCCAGACGAATGTCACTGACGTCAGGAAGACATTCGGCAGATGCAGCAGCGCGAAGAGGGCGGCGGTGAGCGTGGGGGCAAACCGGACGCCCGCGACTCGCTGCACGCGCTTGAACATGAAACCGAGCATCGCGTACTGCTGCGCGATGCCGAACGCCACGAACACGGGAATCATGGCCGGCGCCTTGCCGGGCGCTGAGAACCCGAGCTCGCGCAGCGCGAGCGACGTGCCCACGATTGCGACGCAGCCCAGCAGCACCACGGGAAGCAGCAGCCGCAGAGTCGGCCAGAATGTATCGCTACGGAAGCCGATCTCGCGCCAGCCTTCGCCCGCTCGCCCGTGTGAGTACGCGAGCATCGCCAACAGCGAGATGCCGAACAGCACATCGAAACCGGAAAAGACCTGTCGCCCGAACCACAGGAACACGCCGATTGCCGCGACGACGATGATGACTTCGGCGACGTCGCGTTCTTCGGCCAGTGTCATGTATTCGAGGATAGCAGCGCACACCTACATTTGGTCACGATTGCTCACGGTGCTTGCTACGCGCCGCGCCTAACCTCCGCGACAAATCAGCGCGGGAGGTCATCATGAGCGCAGTCGCCAACGGCGCTTTGCAGCGCGCCGCATCGATGTGGCTTCTCACGGCCGTCGCCGGGCAGTGGCTGTTCGTCTACTACATTTCCGCGTTCTACGGTCCGACCGCGATCTCCGGCGACTACGCCGCCTGGGACCGGAACACGAAGATGACCGACGGCTACGTCAGCGGCGACGCCGCCGGAAATGCCTTCTTTCTGGCTCATGTCCTGGCCGCCGCGGTGCTGACGTTCGCCGGAACTTTGCAGCTCGTGCCGCAGATCCGTGCGCGGGCCATCGCTTTCCATCGCTGGAACGGACGCCTCTTCATGATTGCGGCGATCGGCGGCGCGCTGGCCGGTCTGTATCTCGAATGGGTGCGCGGGACTGGCCTGCGCGCGCCAACCGGGTTGTCTTCGGCGTTCGGCGTCACTCTTAACGCCGCGCTGATCCTCGCGTTTGCGGTGTTCGCATGGCGCGCCATCCGCAATCGCGACATCTCGGCCCATCGCGTGTGGGCGACCCGTCTCTTTCTGGTCGTGAACGGCACCTGGTTCATGCGAGTCGGTTTTCGCGCTTGGATGGTGCTGACCGGCGGAGTCTTTGGCGGCTCCACTTTCTTCACCTACTGGTCGTTCGCCGCCTATCTGTTGCCCCTGGCGATCTACGAGCTGTATCTGCGCTCGAAGAATGCAACGCCGCCCACTCAGTACGCGATGGCCGCGTGCCTGGTCGTGCTCACCGTGGTGATGGGAATCGGCACGATCTACACGTTCACTCGCAACTGGGGGCCGCTTCTCCAATGACGCTGCAACATCCGCGCCTGATGGCGCGCCTCGCGGGCGTGTTCTATCTGGTCATCACCGCCTGCGCCTCGTTCTCATATCTATATGTGCGCGGCCAGGTGATCGACGTCGATGACATGGCGCGGACCGCCGCCAACCTCGTCGCGCACGAGCAGCTCTATCGCCTCGGCTTTGTGGCCGCGCTCATCGTCGTCATCTGCAACCTGCCGATGGGCTTCATCGTCTGCGAGTTGCTCAAGGTCGTGAATGTGCAGCTCGCGCGGCTCGCGCTGCTCTTCATCATCGCTGCGGCCACGCTCGAAGCCGTCAATCTCGGCAACTACCTCGAGCCGCTGTTCACGTTCACGTTGCCGGAAGCTCGCACCCCGATCCGGATGTGGGGCTACGCCTTCAGCGTCAGCCTGACGTTTTTCGGCGTGTACTGCGGGCTGATCGGCGTGCTCGTCTTCCGGTCGAAATTTTTCCCCGCGATTCTCGGCGTGCTGCTCATGACCGCCGGCGCGACCTATTGGCTCAACGCCCTGCGCCTGTTCCTCGATTTGCCGATCCCGTACATCCAGTGGGTTACGTTCTTCGGCGAGCAAGCGTTCGCTTTGTGGCTGCTCATCGTCGGGCTCGACGAAGCGAAGTGGCGCGAGCGCGCCGCCCGATTAGTTGAATGTACAATCCCGTCTCGATGAGCCAGCCGTCGCACATCGTCGTCGTGGATGATGACCACGAGATCCGCACGCTGCTCGCGGAGTACCTGGAGAAGAACGGGCTGCGCGTGAGCGTGGCACGGGACGGAAAGGAGATGCGCCGCGTGCTGAGTCGCGGGCGCGTGGATCTGATCGTGCTCGACGTCATGCTGCCGGGCGACGATGGACTGACGCTGTGCCGGGAGCTGCGTGCCAGCTCGCAGGTGCCGATCATCATGCTCACCGCACGCAGCGAGGACGTAGACCGCATCCTGGGACTCGAGCTCGGCGCCGACGACTATGTGCCGAAGCCGTTCAAGCCGCGCGAATTGCTCGCGCGAATCACAGCGGTTCTGCGCCGCACGTTGCATGGGGTTCGCGAGCCGCTGCCGTCGGACGTGCGGGGCTATCGGTTCGCCGGCTGGCGGCTCGATACGACGGCACGCTCGCTCACGAACGAGGACGGCACTGAGGTATCGCTGTCGGGCGCAGAGTTCAGGCTGCTCGCAGTCCTGCTGGCGCAGGCCGGTCAGGTGGTGTCGCGCCAGCAACTGATGGATCTGCTGCGCGGACGCGATCTCGATCCGTTCGATCGCAGCATCGATCAGCGCGTGAGCCGGCTGCGGCAGATCCTGCGCGATGATGCCCGCTCGCCGCGCATCATCAAGACGGTCTACGGCGAAGGTTACGTGGTCGGTGTTCCGGTCGAGCCGGAATGAACGGCCTGCGCAATCAGCTCGGGCGGCTGTTGCCGTCCACGATGTTCGGCCGTCTGGCGGCATCGCTCGTGCTCGTGGTCGTGACCCTGCTGGCGGTGATGCTCGCGCTCATCCTGCGCGATCGCGCCGAGCTGAGCATGCGCGTCGGCGGCGTCGGCGACAGTTCCCATCGCATTGCGTATCTCACGCGTGAGCTGGAAGCTCTCGATGGCGCCGCGCGCGCCGAGCAACGCAAGAAGTTCAGCGCGGATGAGTCACTGAGGGTCGAGCCGGATCGCTACCCGGGAAGAACACTGAACCGGCACGAGGTCGCGGCCATCGGGCGAGCGTTCGTTGCGGAGCTCCGGGACAGGTTGGGTGACCGCCACAAGGTGACGGTGGATCGGATCCGGCGCGGCGCCACCCGGCGGGATCTGATTCATCTCGTTCCGGAGCAGCGCCGCGTCAGCGGTACGAATGCGCTCGACGTTTCGGTCGGACTGCCCGATGGCGATACGCTGCGGTTTCGCGTGGCCGCGCCGCTGCCCGATCCGCCGATGCCGTGGGCGCTGTTCATCCAGGTCGGCGTGCTTACGCTGGCGCTCGCGGTCGTGCTGTTCCTGGTGACCCGGAGCATCACGCGACCGCTTTCGAAGCTCGCGCTGGCTGCCGACGCGGTGGGCAAGAGTGTGCGCCACCCTCCGCTCGTCGAAGAAGGCGTGCGCGAGATCCGCGACGCAACGCGTGCGTTCAACACGATGCAGGATCGCTTGCTGCGCTACCTCGACAGCCGCACGAGAGTTCTCGCCGCCATGTCGCACGATCTGCGCACGCCGCTCACGCGCTTGCGACTGCGCGTGGAATCCGTATCCGACGAGCGGCTGCATGCGAAGTTTGCATCGGACCTCGATGAGATGGAGGCGCTGGTGTGGAGCGCGCTGGCGCTGTTCAAAGGCCTGGACGATGACGAGAAGTTCGAAGCCGTCGACGTGAACGGACTGCTGCAGACGCTGACCGCCGGGTACACGGAAGTCGGTTCGGACGTGTCGCTGGCAGGCCTGGCGCACGAGCCCGTGCAAGGCAAGCCGCGGGCGCTCAAGCGCTGCCTCGCCAACCTCGTCGACAACGCGCTGAAGTTCGGCAAGCGCGCGGCGATCGAAGTCGAGGACGGCGCCGCGCTCGTGATTCGCATCGCCGACGACGGCCCGGGAATTCCGCAGGAAATGCTGGAGCGCGTGTTCGAGCCGTTCTATCGACTCGATTCCTCACGCAGTCGCGACACCGGCGGCACCGGCCTCGGTCTGTCGATCGCCCGTGACGTCGCGCAAGCGCACGGCGGAAATCTCACGCTGCGCAATCGTCCTGAGGGCGGGCTGACGGCGGAGCTGCGCTTGCCGCGCCGGCGCTGAGACTCAGCTCGAAGCGGAAGGAGCGATCGCCGATGCGCACGAGATCGCCGTCGCGCAGCCGCTGCCGCGTCACGCGTACGTCGTTGATGAAGCAGCCGTTGGTGCTGCTCGCGTCGACCAGCGTCACGCTGCCGGGCGCGACCAGGAGCCGCGCGTGGTCCCGGCTCACACCGGTGGATGGCAGGCAGATGTCGTTGTTGCGCGTGCGGCCGATGGTGACGATGTCGCGAGTGAGGACGGTCGGACGGCCCGGATGATCGAGCGAGACCAGCTGCGGCACTGCCAGCGGCGTTTCCAGCGCCAGCGTTGCCTCTTCGACGGAACCCTTGTCGCGGGACTGGCGCAATGCTTTTTGCAGCTGCGTTCGCGTCGCGGTGAGCTCAGCTCGCAGCACATCCAGCCGCGCTTCCCGCGCCAGCGCCTGCTGCCGCAGGATCTCGTGGTCGCGCGCCAATCGGTTCAATTCCGCGCGTAACGTTGCGAGCTCGAGGGCCTGATCGGCGAAGTCCTGGAGCGAGGGATCACCGTACCCGGGTGCCCGCTTTGCGTGCTCCGTCGGCGGCACGTGGTCCGCGAAGGCCTTGAAGTCGAGCTCGATCGAGACCGTGCCGGCGTCCGCGGCCGCCTCGGCGGATGCTTCCTGCATTATGGATAACGTCGGCTCCATCGTGACATAAGACGCGAGTGCGGCGGACGCACGGGAATCAGTTATCGGCCGCGCCGTCCGCGGCTTGAGTGCTTTTCGGACACCGCCTCCAGCGCACCGAAAGCGAGCAGCAACAACGCAGCCAGGACCGCCAGCCCCCACGGGATAGCGGTCACGCCATAGCGGTCGCCGAGGACGCCCACCAGCGTGGGTGCGAGCGAGAGCCCGATGGCTGCCGACCCGATCTGTACGCCGATTGCATTCGCACCGTGCCGGGCGCCGAGTCGCTGCGGCGTTGCGGCGATCAGCCACGGAAAGATCGGGCCGCACGCGAAGCCGATCACGGCGCTCGCCGCGATACCCGCGAACGAATGCGAGACGAAGCCAAGGCCGACAGCCGCCAACAGGCAGATGCTCATGCACATCCCCAGCCATCGTGCGACCGGGCCGGAGACCTGCACGAGTCCGAACACGACGCGGGCGGCCATGAGCGACGCCCAGAAAACGCTGACTGCCGCGCCTGCAGATGCGGTGTCGATGTCGTGTCCCTCGTGAAGCAGTGTGTACAGCCAGGCGCCGCTCGATGCTTCGAGGCCGCAATACAAGATGAACACCACGGCGCTGAGTACAGTTGCCCGCAGTCGCAACGTCTCGGCGAGCGATGCGCGCGCACCGTGCGCGTCGCCGTAGCCGCTTCCCGCAGGCCAAAGACGGCGGCTGCCTACGAAGCCGATCGCCAGCACGAGCTGAGCGATGCCGACGATCAGGTATCCCCGCTGCCAGCCCGCGTTCGCGAGCAGCACGGCTGTCATCAACGCCGGACCGATCGTGGTGCCGAATCCGTAGAACGCGTGCAGCATGTTCACGGTGCGCGCGGAATAGCTGTGCGCCGCGAATGTATTCAATGCGCTGTCGATCGCACCTGCGCCCAGCCCGGCAAGAACGCCGAACGCTACGACGATGGCCCAGTCCCCCGCCAGCGAGTACACGATCATCGCGACAGCAGTCGCCGCGCATGAAAGCGCGAGCAATGCACCCAGGCGCATGTGGCGCAGGATCGCGCCACTCAGAAAGCTCGAGGTGACATAGCCGGCGGTCGTGGAGACGAACAGCGACCCCAGCGCATCGAGCGGCACACCGAACGTCCGTCGCATCGACGGCCACGCGACACCGAGCAGGCCATCGGGCAGCCCGAGGCTGATGAAGGCGACGAACGCTAGTGCTAGCAGCAGGCGCGGGCGTGCAGACATCTTCACGCCGCGCCGCGAGCGGCGAATTCCTGAGCAGCCCAATCGATGAATGCGCGCACGCGTGGCGAAAGCTGCCGGTTGCGCGGATAGAGCAGCGAGACCGGAACCGACGGCGGCGGATGCTCCGTCAGCACGGGCACGAGCGTGCCGCGCTGGAAGTCGCCCGCGCCGTGGAAGTGCGGAATCTGCACCAGCCCGAGGCCGAGTCGCGCGGTCGCAAGATAACTCTCCGTGCCCGTCACCGACATCGTCGTCGGCAACGTCACGTGACGCAGGTTCCTGTCGACGACGAACTCCAGCGGTCGCAGGTGGCCGGTCGTCAGCGAGCGCAGGCCGATCATGCGATGACCCGCGAGCGAGTCGATGCTCGCCGGCGTGCCGAAGCGTTCGAAATAGGACGGCGCCCCGCAGGTCAGCCGCGTCAGCGTCACGACGCGACGTGCGACCAGGTCGCTGTCGGGCAGATTGCCGAAGCGCAGCACGCAGTCGACGCCTTCGCGCACGAGATCGATCCAGCGCTCGCCTTCGCTCATCGAGAGCTCGATGTCCGGATACTGCGCGAAGAACGACGGCAGGCTCGGCACGATGAAATGGCGCGCGAGCGTGCCCTGCACATCCACGCGCAACAGCCCTTTCGGCTTCACTCCGGCGAACGCGCTTTCGGCATCTTCGAGATCCGCGAGCAGCGCGAGGCAGCGGCGGTAGTACGCCTCGCCGTCGAGCGTCGGGCTCACGTGCCGGGTCGTTCGCTGGAGGAGCCGTACGCCCAGTCGGGCTTCGAGCTGCTTAATGGCGTCGGTAACGGTCGAGCGCGGGAGGCTCAGATCCTGCGCGGTCAGCGTGAAGCTGCGTCGCTCGACCACCCGCGTGAAGACCTTCAATTCCCCGAATCTGTCCATTGAATTGTTCTTCCCAGCCGAACAGTCATGGCGAATCCTGCTGGATTATCCGGCAGAGGAAAAGAGTCATAGTCGCTCCCACATCGAGCCCGATCGGGCTTCAGCGACTGGAGGACCGACCAATGACCAGCAAAATCAACAAAGTAGCGATTGTGACAGGTGCCTCGCGCGGTATCGGCGCGGCTGTGGCCGAGCGGCTGGCCCGCGACGGCTTCACCGTCGTCGTCAACTACGCAGGGAGCCAGGCGCCCGCAGAGGCGCTGGTTCGCAAGATCGAGGCCGCTGGCGGCCGGGCGCTCGCCGCCCAAGGTGACGTTGCGAGTCCCGAAGCGGTCAAGCGCATGTTCGATGCGGCCGAAGCTGCCTTCGGCGGCGTCGACGTGCTCGTGAACAACGCCGGCATCATGGCGCTGGCGCCGCTCGCGCAAAGCGACGACGCGCTGTTCGATCGCCACGTCGCAGTGAATCTCAAGGGCAGCTTCAACACGATGCGCGAAGCCGCGCGCCGGCTGCGCGATGGCGGGCGAATCATCAACTTCTCGTCGAGCGTCGTCGGGCTGCTGCAGCCGACGTATGGCGTGTACGCCGCCACCAAGGCGGCGATCGAAGCGCTGACGAGCGTGCTCGCCAAGGAAATGCGCGGGCGCGGCATCACGGTCAACGCGATCGCTCCCGGCCCCACCGCGACCGCTCTTTTCCTCGACGGCAAATCGCCGGAGCTGGTGGAACGGCTCGCGAAGCTCGCACCGCTGGAGCGCCTCGGCAAGCCCGAGGACATCGCCGCCGCCGTCGCCTTTCTAGCCGGCCCGGATGGCGCGTGGATCAACGGTCAGACATTGCGCGCCAACGGCGGAATCATCTGAGCGAATTTCTTCAACCTCGATTGCAGGAGTCCACGATCATGAAACAGGTCATCGTCATCACGGGCGCATCGAGCGGCTTCGGTGCTCTCACGGCTCGCGCGCTCGCGCGCAGCGGCCACACGGTTTACGCGGGCATGCGCGCGACGACAGGTCGCAACGCGGCGCAGGTCGAGCAGGCCAGGGCTTATTCGCAGGAGCACGGCGTCGATCTGCGCAGCGTCGAGCTCGACGTCCAGTCCGACGCGTCGGTCAAGGCGGCCATCGAACGGATCGTCGCGGAGTGCGGCCGCATCGACGTGGTGATTCACAACGCCGGACACATGTCGTTCGGCCCCGCGGAAGCGTTCACGCCGGAGCAGTTCGCCGAGCTGTACGACATCAACGTGCTCAGCACGCAGCGCGTGAATCGCGCAGCGCTGCCGCAGCTGCGCAAGCAGGGTCGCGGCCTCGTCGTCTGGATTTCTTCATCGAGCGCGCGCGGCGGCACGCCGCCGTATCTCTCGCCGTACTTCGCGGCCAAGGCGGCGATGGATTCGCTGGCGGTCTCTTATGCGGGCGAGCTTGCGCGCTGGGGCATCGAGACGTCGATCATCGTGCCGGGCGCGTTCACGAAAGGCACGAACCACTTCGCGCACTCTGGCGCGCCGGCGGATGCGTCGCGCGCGACCGAGTATGCGAACGGGCCGACCGGCGACATTCCGGACATCGCGTTGAAGGGACTGGCGGCGCTAGAGCCCGCCGATGCCGATGCCGCGACCGTCGCGGACGCAGTCGTGCAAGTCGTCGATGCGCCGTTCGGCAAGCGTCCGTTCCGCGTGCACATCGATCCGTCGCAGGACGGCGCAGAGATCGTCAACGGCGTCGCGGATCGCGTGCGAGCCGAGCTGCTGTGGCGCATCGGCTTGCAGGATCTGCTGCATCCGCGGATCGCGTGAGAACAATTGGCCGGCCGCGCGCACGGACGAGCGCGGTCCGCCTCGTAAATGAGATGCGCGTCACCTTGGCCTCACGATCGCAGTTCTACTCTTGCGTGTCACGATTCAACTGAATGGAGACGCGCATGCGCAAAGCATATTGGCCGGTAATCCCGCTCGCCGCTCTGGTCGCCGGATGCGGCACGATGGGAAGCATCACAGTGAAGGACCACACGGCCGCTTCTGGTCAGCGCGTGATGGCCGGACAGGCGGAGCCGAAGAGCGAGTATCAGTGCCAGAAGCTGGTCGAGGAAGCCCACGACTGGGGCATGAAGGAGAGCATGAACAAGGCCGCTGCAATCGAGAAGCTGACGCAGACAGCGGTCGAGGCAGCGCCCGGCAAGGGCGCGAACTACGCGTACCTGCATCTGCCCGGCGAGGCCACCGTCGGCGCCCTGAACGTCAACGCCTTCAACGATCCCGAAGTGATCTACTACAAGTGCGCCAGCCTGCCGGCGCCGAAGTAGTCGCCACAGTGGTGAATGCGCGCAGCAGTGGCGCTTGAGGTCATTGCCCGAAGGTCTCAGTCCGCTTCGATGCATCGATTCCGTTACATGGGGAGAGGGCAGTGGGCCCTCTCCCTAAACGATGGAGGACTCTCAATGCATCGACATCTACTACGCGCGCTTGCCGCAACCGCCGGTCTCGCACTGACATCCGGCGCGATGGCCGCGCCGCCGGCCAATGTCGTGGGCTCGTGGGTGATTCTCGCGGATCAGACTTACACGACGCTCGACATATCGAATCAAGGCGGACCCGGTGCCCCGGGCGCGGTCGAGTGCCGCGTGATCCTGGGCACCATTGGTGTCGCGCCAATCCGCGGTCACTACTGCCCGAAGAGCGGCCGCATCCACTTCCTGCACAACAACCTGTCGAGCGGGGCGACCATGCGCACCTTCACCGGCAGCGTCTCGCAAGATGCGAGTGGCGCAATGCACATGGCCGGCACGTTCAATGTGCTCGCTGCCGCATTCGGCAACTACGGCGAGTATCCGTTCTCCGCGAACAAGTGAGCTGTCGTCCCCGGAAGCGTTGTTGCTTCCGGGGACCTCGTGCTCAGTTCACGTTCCCATCGATGAAAGCTTTGACCGTGTCGCTGAACTTGCCCATCGATCCCGGATGCACGTACATCATGTGCCCAGCCTCGTAGTATTCGATGTGCACGTTCTTGCGCAGCTCGGGCGCGATCGTGAGATGGTCGATCGCGTCCTTCACTGTGCCGTACGGACAGGCGAGATCGAAGTAGCCCGACTGCACCAGCACCTTCATCTTCGGATTCATCGTCATCGCGTACGAGATGTCCTGTAGCACGTTCGGGTACGGGACTTTGCGGCCGTTCGAATCCGGCTGCACGTGGCCGAGATCCCAATCCTTGTAGAGTCCCGCCGAGAGCTCGTATTTCAACTCCGAGACCACGTTGAGCTCGCGACGCGCGTAGTCGTTGTAGGTCGCGACGATCGCTGGGGCGACGGCGCTCGCGTATGGATCGAACGCGGTCGTCTCGCCGATCCGGCTCGGCATGCCCGCGGCGAAGCGCGAGTCGATGCGGCCGATCGTCTGGCCCTGCGCGCGCATCAGCTCCTGCAGGAAATGGTTTTCATCCATGCGCAGGTTGGAGCCATCCCAGTATTGCGAGCTCACACCCGTGTAGCGCGCAAGACCCTCGAGCGCCGCGCGCCGCTCTTCCGCCGTCGCCCGCGCGCCTTTGTAGAGGACCGGTCGGTAGGTGCTGTCCACCCACTGCTCGACTTCACTCAGGAATGGCAGCAGCTCCGGCGGCTGCGGAGTGAGCGCCTTGTGAAACCACGCAGTCGCGGCGTAGGTCGAGATGAAGTTCGCATCGCCCGCATCGGTATTGCCGCCCGCCGTTCCGGTGATGTAGTCGAGATAGGGAGAGACCAGGATGATGCCGTTGAGCGCAACGTTGTGCCGCGTGAGCAGGTCGTAGGTGACGCCGCCGGTGCGGATGCCGCCGTAGCTCTCGCCGAGGATGAACTTCGGGCTGCCCCAGCGGCTGTACTCGCCGAGGTAGCGCACGATGAAGTCGGAAACGGAACGGATGTCGTTGTCGACACCCCAGAACTGCTTGCCCTCGGCCTTGCCGACCGGGCGCGAGAAGCCGGTGCCGACCGGATCGATCAGCACCAGGTCGGCGCGATCGAGGAAGCTGTACTCGTTGTCGACGACCTTGAACGGACCGCGCGTGTTGCTGGCGAGGTCTTCGAGCACGGCGCGGCGCGGGCCGAGGATGCCCATGTGCAGCCACGCCGAAGCAGAGCCGGGTCCGCCGTTGTATGCGAACACGATGGGCCGCGTGCGCGCGTCCTGGCCCTGGCGGACGTATGCGGTGAAGCCGAACAAGGCGATCGGCTCGTCCTTGTCGTTCTTCATCATCAGCGTGCCGGTCGTCGCCTCATAGTCGATCGCCTTGCCGCCGAGGCGGATCTGGTGCTTCGAGGTCCACACCTTCGGTTCGGGAATCGGCTTCTCTTCTTTCTTCTCTTGCTTGTCCTGTCCCGCCGGCGGCTCGTCGGCAGCGGGTGTGACCGCAGGTGCGGCGAGCCAGAGCAGGGCAGCGAGGGCAACGGGTACGGAAAATTTCATACTGCAGTCCACCAGGCGTGATCACGGGAGCGGCGAAGTATATGAGACATATTCAGTCGGCTCGACCCATTCCAGTTCGACAAGCCGTGCCGATTTTGCGAAAGTCGCGGGCAGCCGGTCGCTTCCGAAGCCAGGCGCAATAACGAATCCACGGAAACGGACCGGCCCTTCGGGAGGGCAGGACTATGAGATTGCTACGTATGGCGGCGAGCCTGCTCGCGCTGTGCTTGCTTCAATCCTGCGGCGGTGGCGGCGGCGGCGGGAGCTCCAGTTCCGGCGGCGGCAACGATGCGGGCTTCACGATCACGCTCGACCGCACGGCGATCTCTTTCGAGGCGTTCGAAGGCGGCTCCCCAGCCACGCAGATGATCTTCGCGACCGCGCACGGCGAGTACACCCACGACGAGCTGTTCGTCGGCGCGACGGTCGAAGGACAGGGCATCGACCCCACGATCCAGGTCATCATCCTCAGCGACACGAGTGCGCGCATCGAAGTGAACGCGGCATCCGGGCTCGCAGTGGGAAGCTACTCGGGCCGCATAATTCTCCACGCCTGCTCGGACGAGCTCTGCAACAACCACGTCGGCGGCACTCCGCTCGCGGTGAACTACACCATCACGATCAAGACAGGCATCAAGTTCAATCCGCCGGTGCTGCAGCTGACGAGCGTGAGTGGCTTCGGTACGTCGGACGGCGTGAGCGTGCAACTGCCGGAGGGCGCGAGTGCGTACAGCATGGAAGTGTCGGATACGCAGTTGCATTGGCTGAGCGTACCGAACCCAGGCGCACAGACGTTCACGGTCTCTGCCACCTCGCTCCCGGTCGGCAACTACGTCGGCGTGATCAGCGCTTCGAGTTTCGGCTCGACGGCGGTTCTGCGCGTCGAATACACCGTAACGGAGCCGCCCGGCGGCTCTCATGGCATTCTCGCTCCGCAAAGCCTTGCCCTCAGCACCAGCGAGGGCGCGCAGGTCAGCGAGACGATGCTGGTCACGCCGCCGACCTGGAATCCCGGCCTGCGCACCGCCGTCGTTCCGGTCGTGGGACCTCCGGTCGACTGGCTCACGGTGACGCCGACCACGGACGGCTTCACGGTGACTGCGAGTGCAGCCTCGCTCGCACAAGGAAGCTATTCCGCGCAGATTCATATTCTGACCGTACCCGAATACGAAGCGGTGCTCGTGCCGGTCACCTTCACCGTCGGCCCCGGTTTCGTCCAACCCGCTCCGACAGTGATCGAGCTCGACTCGGATTCGACGCCCGCGCAACTCTCCGGCCGCATCCGCATCGACGTTAACGACGGCTCGCCGATCGACTGGACTGCATCCACTGCCGTGCCGTGGCTGACGCTGACGCGCGCTACGGGCCTGACCGGAACCGACGTGGAGTTCACGATCGACCGCGCGACCTTCGATGCCTGGGACAACTTCACCGATCACGCTGCGACGATTCATGTCGCGGGCGCTTCGTCCACCTTGACGCCGATCGATTGCGACGTGAACGTGCAGCTGCGAATGGCCGAAGTCACCGGCATCGGGCCCTACCTGCTGATCGAGGGACAGTCGTCGAAGGTCATCGTGCGCGGCCGCGGCTTCGAGCACGTGGCCGACCCATTCGCGCGTCTGCGCATCGACAGTGGGGCAGCTGTCTCCGCGACGCGGGTCAATGACACGCAGCTCGCCGTGGATGTCGGCGCACTGGCGCTCGGCACGCACACCGTGCGTGTCACGAACGCGCTGAACCGCGCACTGCAAAGGCGCAACGTGAAAGTCATCCCCGTCGCGAGCTACGCCTACAAGGCGATGCCGTTCAACACGAGCTTCGTGCAGTGGCCATTCATGTACGACGCCGAGCGGCAGAACGCCTTTATCCAGGCGAACTTTTTCGGCTTGCTCCGCTTCCCCGTGACCTCGGCTTCCACGGTTGCCGAACCGTTGCCCGGCGCCGGCGGATACCTGCTCGGCCTGACTGCGGACGGGGCGAACTACGTGACCGGAGACCAAACGCGTTTCGCTCTGCTCGACCCCGGCACGCTCGCAGTGGTGCCGGGCAGCGAGCTCGACACGATCGATCTGCGTCCTGCCATCTACGGCCTGTTCCCCATGGGCACGCTCGGCCTGATGGTCAGCAACGACTCGCGCCTGTGGTACGACGATTTCCACTGGCTGCAGCTCGATAGTCTGACGACCGGTCGGGTGACGGAATTGGCGCCGGGCACGCCGGGCTGCTGTCAGCAGGGACCACGGGCCATGTCTCGCAACGGCGCGCGCATCGTCGGCATCGAGTGGTCGTCGTCGCCCGTCGCGTTCGAAACCTTCCCGCTCTATTACCTCGATACCGCGGACTCCGTCCTGCACTACCGGGCGGATCCGGTCATGGCGTATCCGCAGATCATGCTCAGCGATGACGGCGAGCGCGTGCTGATCAACTATTTCAAGGTCCTCGACGCACAGCTCCAGGACTTCGGCGACATCGTCCTGCCGCCGAGCGCGAGTGCCTACGACCCGCTCATCGCCGCGATCTCGCCGGACGGCACGCGCGTGTACCTGCTGACGTACGAGCGAACCGACTACAACAATCCGACTCCGACTCACGATCCGCGCGTCTATGTGTTCGATTCGAGTGCGCCCGTGACCGCACCGCAGACGCTGCCGGTGCTCGGTTACTTCGAGTTCGACGATTACCCGGGCTGCATGAGGTCGGACTGCTTCAGCGCCACCTACGCGAACATCACGCCGGACGGCGGCGCGCTGCTGTTCGTCGGCAACCGCAACCTCGTGGTCGTGCCGACCGATGCGGGATTGACTGCCGCAGCCACAGCGCCGGGCAATCAGAAGACGCGAGGTGCGTCGACTCTCAGAACGGTGCGCTGGAGAAAGTGATCGCTCACCCCGCAATCGTCTGCGACAGCGCGCGCTCGTTCGTGATCAGGATTGCGCCATAGCGGATCCGGATGCAGCCACGCGCGACGAAGCGGCGCAGGATCGGGCCGACCGAGTTGCGCGACAGGTTCGCGAGCTGGCCGAGCTTGTCCTGGCTGAGATAGATCGGCGACGGCTTGCTCGATGCGAAGACGCGATTGCGCACACCTGACAGTCGCAAAAGCACGGCCGCGGTGCGCTTCGCCGGATCGCGCAACAGCACGTCCGCTGCGAAGCCGACGCTGAGCTCGGTCGTCATCACGCTCATCAGCGCCAGCCAGCGCCACGCGGACGGATCGTCCTCGAGGATTGCATGGCACGCGGACAGCGGCAGTGTCGCCAGCGTCGAGGGTCGCGACGCGATGACGGTCACGAGCCGCGTGTTGCCGACGATCAGCGGCGCCTCGCCGAACCAGAAGCCGGGGGTCCCGAAGTACAGCAGGTGCGGAGCGGTTTCCTGCGGCGGCCACTCGATCTCCACGGCCCCCTTGACGACTGCCCACGGGCCACCCGGCGGGTCGCCGGCGCGGTACACCGCATCACCCTTCTTGAATTCCCGCAGCCGCAGCAGCGATAGCACCTGCGCGCGAAAGCGCGGCGGCGTAAACGAGAGCCAGCCGTGATCGGCAAGGACCGCACTCGCGCCGGGTTTCCGGGTCATGACAAGTCAACTGCACAAGCGTGTGCAGTCCTCAGTAACCCTCTAGTGTACAAAAAGCTCAATAGCGCGCTACTCCAAGCCGCGCATCCAGACAGGGGATTTCCATGACTCGACCAGGCGGACGCGCACGCGCGTCGGCGCTTCTTTTTTGTCTGTGCTGGGTGGCGAGCGGGCACGCTACCACAGTCCGGCCCATGAACATTCTCGATCTCATCGATCGCGCCGACACCATCGTCGCCGGCCGGGTCGAGCACGTCGTCGACGGCTTTACCGCGGCAGGCATGCCGTACACCGAAGTGACCGTGCGCGTGATCGATCGCTTTCGCGGCGCCCAGGCCGAGACCCTGACGTTCCGCCAATTCGGCCTGAGTGCGCCCCGCACTCTGCCGAACGGCAAGGTCTACCTGGGCGGCCGCCCTGAAGGCTGGCCGATCTGGAACGTGGGCGAAGTCAGCCTGCTGTTCCTCTATCCCAAGGCGCGCGTCACCGGCTTTCAAACGACCGTCGGCCTCGGCTACGGCAAGCTCGGCATGGGCAATGGCGTTGCCGTGAATGCTTTCGACAACGTCGGTCTGTTCGCCAACGTGGAGATCGACCGCGGCCGCCTGAGCGCGGACGAGCAGAAGATGTTCGACGCCAAGAACGGGCCGGTCAGCAGCGAGACGCTGCGCAGTTTCATTCGCCGCGCAGCGGCCGAACGGCCGGCGCCGGGGAGCATCAGCAATGCGCGCTAAGAAGCTCGCGGCCGCGGCCCTCGCGTTGTGCCTGTCGTGCGCGGCGCTGCCGTCGATCGCCGGAGGTCCGCTGCTCGTGGTTCCGACTGACCACGGCCTGCAGCCCGCGAAATGGCAGGGCACGGTGAATGTCTACACCGATCTCGGCACGCTCGGCGTCGTCGACAACGCACTCGCCAAGCAGCTCGTGAAGCGCTCACTGCAGCAATGGTCGTCGGTGCCGACCAGCAGCTTCCGTGCGCAGGTCGTGGGCACGATGGGCGATCTCGGTCTGGGCGACATCACCGGCGCGAACGCAGGGAGCGTCATCGGCGCGGACAACGGCGGCGGCATTCACGTGATCTTCGATGGCGACGGCAGCGTGCTCCGCGATTTCATCGGCGTCGGCGATGGCGTGCTCGGCATTGCGACGCCGGAGTTTCTGGAAGCCGAAGGCTCGACGCGAATCGTGGAAGGCTGGGTGATCATCACCGCAGAAGGCGAGGGCGTCGAAGACGTCGTCACTGGCGCGCCGCTCAGCGGCGTCATCACGCACGAGCTCGGCCACGTCATCGGCCTGGCGCATACGCAGACCAACGGCTTGTATTTCCGCAATCAGCCGATCGAGGCCTGGGGCTTGCCCGCCGGCTCCGAGCGCGCGGGTCCGGATCAGTGTCCGGCGAAAGTCACTGCGTATCCGACGACTGAGCAGGTCGAGACGATGTTTCCGTTCATCGATCCGTATCCGTGGAGCCCGACCTACAACAGCCCGGGCATGGCGACGGTCAACATCGCCGACGACCAGGCCGCGCTCTCGGCGCTGTATCCGGCGCCGGGTTATCGACAGCGCAGCGGCACCATCTCCGGCCGCGTGCTCGCGCAGGACGGCGAGACTCCGCTCAGCGGGATCAACGTCATCGCCCGCAATGTCGCCGACCCATTCGATGCGGTCTCGCGCATCTCCGGCGATCGTACGCAGGGCCTGGCAGGTCCGGACGGCAGTTTCGAGATCAACGGGCTCACGCCGGGGGCGAAGTACATCGTCCACATCGATCAGCTCGGCGCCGGCGGCTTCAGCACGCCGAAGGCAATCCTGCTCGGACCCGAGGAATACTGGAACTGGAACGAAAGCGGCGACGCGACGGACGACGATGCGTGCGCCGCCGGCTCGATAGTGCTCGCGCGCGGCGAGACGCGCCGCATCCGCATCGTCATGAATGGCATCGAGCATGCTCCGGCGTTCACGTATCTGCCGTACTCGCTGCCGCTCGATCTCTCCGACGACGGCCAGCGCGTCGCCGGCCTGTACGGCCCGTTCCAGTCCCCGTATTGGATCTGGAGCAAGCGCACGGGAATGCAGAACATCGATGGCAGCGGTTTCATGGGCGCGATCTCCGGCAACGGCCGCGCGGTCGGCGGCACGCTCACCCGCCGCGTCGAGACGGAGTTCGGGCCATTCGATCAGGAGCGCGCGGCGTTGTGGACCCGCGAGCGCGGCTGGCGCTCGATCGCGGAAGAGCATTTCCCCGGCTGCGACATCTTCCACTCCAGCGTGTTCGACGTGAACGGCGACGGCTCGGCAGCGGTAGGTCTTTTGTTCGAGGACTGCAGTCACGCCCACGCCTTCAAGTGGACTGCGGGAAACGGCATGCGCCGGCTGTCGAAGACCAGTGCTGGTGCGGCGAGAGCGAACGCAGTTTCCGGCGACGGCAACGTGGTCGGCGGTTGGGAAGAAATTCCCGAAGCGTTCGGTTTCCGTGTCGGCTCGGTCTGGCAGGGACGCGAGCAGATGCTGCTCACCGATCCGGAGCCGCAGAATCCCTATGGCTATGTAAGCGAGATCATGGCGATGAACGCCGGCGGCACGATGGCGGTCGGCTATGGCGCCGGTGTCGGCAACAAGGACGCTTATAAGTGGACGAGCACGGACGGCATGGTCAACATCGGTCGTTACCTGGGGTACGTCTGCTACACGACGTACGACTGGGAGACCGGCGAGCCGATCGAGACGTGCGAGGATCGCGAGACGATCGCAACTTCGCTCTCCAACGACGGCAAGGTGATCACCGGCTCTTCGCGGCTGCTCAGTCTCGGCATCGACGATGCCGCGATCTACACCCGTGGTCTCGGCTGGATGCTCATGAGCGATTTCCTGGCGAGCCAGGGCGTGCTCGAGATGTCGCGCTGGCAGGTGCTCGGCGCCAGAGTATCCGGCAACGGCAAGGTGCTCACCGGCACTGCGTTCCCGCTCGCGGCCGACTACTACCAGGGCTACCGGCTCGAGCTTGACCAGGTGTTCGTCTGCCACGGCAGCCGCGGCCGCCAGACGTTGCGCGTCGGGTTCCCGGACGCGATGGACGCGCACCTGCGCCACGGCGACAAGATCGGACTGTGCCCGGGGGACCGTCCGCTGTAGATCCCTCCCATATTCGCGGGATGGACGTTTGCGCGCGTGGCTGCGAGGGTTGCAGCCATGCGCACATTCCTGAAAGTCCTCCTGGCGGCCCTGATGTTCGCCGCCGTAGTGCAATCGACGTCGGCCGCAGAGCAAGTCGTCATCGTCAACGGCGAGCGGCTGCCGCAGTCTGCCGTCGTCGCGCTGCAATTCGCTTATCGCACGCTGATTCCCAGCGGACGCTATTGGTACGACGCGGCTTCCGGTTTGTGGGGACGCGAAGGCGAGCCGTTCGCAGGACAAATGCAGCCCGGACTGCAACTGGGCGGTGCGCTCGCGGCGAATGCATCGAACGGCGATACCGGCGTCGTCGTGAACGGACGCAGACTGCCGCGTGTCGAGCTCTACGCGTTACAGCAGCTGGTCGGGCCGGTGCAGCCCGGCCGCTACTGGCTCGATCCCCATGGCAACGCCGGGTTCGAAGGCGGACCTGCACTCGTCAACATTGCGCAGGCACGGGCCCGCTCGCAGGGCGGCGGCTATGCGGGATGGAACAGCAACACGGCGTTCGGTAACTGGGGCGGCGACGCCAACTGCTCGTATTACAACAATCCCGACGGCGACAGCATCATGATCGGCGACTGCTGATCGCGCGTCTCACACGCGAACGATCTCGTCTTCGCTGTAGCGGCGGTCCGCGCCGCGGATCATCGCGGCTTCCTTGCGACGCCTCGTGACCAGACCGGGCAGATCGGGCCACAGCTCGGTCATCAGCTCGAACTGCTCGGCAATCGCGTCGAGATCGCCGCGCGCGATGAGCGGTTTGAGCGCTGCCATGTGCTGGCGACGCGAGCCCGTCAGGCGCGTGCCGCGGTTATAGATAAGAGAGAGCACCAT
>Ga0111539_10001525_pt1 | contig 30875 bp, 23 predicted proteins | sample RhiMethybrSRZTD1_FD_79667 | JGI IMG/M metagenome (GOLD analysis project Ga0111539, IMG submission 79667) | Populus rhizosphere microbial communities from Tennessee, USA - Rhizosphere MetaG P. TD hybrid SRZTD1 (version 2) (version 2) | ecosystem: Host-associated > Plants > Roots > Rhizosphere >...
ACCTCGTCGACCACCTCCACCACGCTCGGCCCGTGCGGCGATATCGGCGGCGGCGTGTGCGGCGGGACGTGCATCATCCCCGGCGAAACGTGCCAGGACGTGCTCGGCACTTGCCTCTGTACTCTGTGAGCGGTGCTTCGATGAAGGAGTCCTACATGACCGTCCCCGCTCTCCGACGGCTGGCCGTCGCGCTGGGTTGTATGCTTGCGCTCGCGCCGCGCCCGTCCGGCGCGCTGGAGGACGTGTTCCTCGGCGCCCGCAACGAGGACGTGCGCGTACTGGGGCGGGATACGTCCGACGGCCTGGGAGAGGCGGTCGCGGTGGGCGACGTCTCCGGCGACGGCATCGCCGACGTGATCATGGGCGCGCCACAGTCGGCGAGCTTCGACAACACCCGCGAGCGCGGCGGCGAGGTCGGTGTCGTCTTCGGCGGCCTCGCGCTGCCCGGAACCATCCAGTTCATCAACGCGGATCGCACCTTCTACGGGGCGACCCCGTCCGCGCGGCTGGGCAGCGCGGTAGCCGTGGCCGACGTCAACGGCGACGGCACCGGCGACATCATCATGGGGGCGCCCGAGGCCGACGCGCCGAGCAGCGGTGAGGGCGCGGTGTACGTGTTCTTCGGCGGCGGGCTCCTCTCGGACGACCACCGCGTCGACCTGGCGCAGATCCACGCCGACATCATCATCTGGGGTGGCGAGCAGGGCGCGCGCCTCGGGCGGGCGATCGCCGCGGGCGACTTCAACAGCGACGGCGTGCCCGACCTGGCGATCGGCGCCCCCGGCGAGGGAGACCGTTTCAACCGCAACAACTCGGGGGTGGTCTACCTCTTCTTCGGGCGGCGCGACTTCGAGCGCGGCTCGGAATTCTTCCCCGTCGTCCCGGTGATGACCGTCATCCAGGGGCCGTTCGCGGACGCGTTCATCGGCGCGTCGCTCGCGTCAGGCGACGTCAACGGCGACGGCGTCGACGACGTCATCATCGGCATGCCGCTCACCGGCCCGCTGCGCGAGACGGCGGCGGGCTCGGCCGCGGTGATATTCGGCGGCACGCACCTCGGCCCGAACGTGACCATCGACCTCGGGAAGCCCGAGCAGGTGGGTCTCCGCATCGACAGCTCCATCATCGGAAACCGCTTCGGGCTCGGCGTCGGCGCCGCCGACATCAACGGCGACGGCATCGACGACATCCTCGTCGGCGCACCGCTGTCGCGCTACACCCTCGGCATCGAGACGGGCCACGCCTACGCCTTCTTCGGCCGGCCCTTCCAGCAGGGCACCAAGATCGATCTCGCCACCGACGGCGCCGACGTGACGGTCGCGGGGCCGTACACGCCCGAGCCGGCGCACGGGGCCGAGCTCGGCACCGCCGTGACCGGCGGCGACCTCAACGCCGACGGCCTCGACGAGTGGATCGTGGGCGCCCCCTTCGCCGACCGGACGGGCCAGGCCTATCGCATCCTCGGGCGCACGGTGTGGTCGGCGAACGGCGTGTCGGCCGCCCTCACGCAGGGCGTCCGGCCCGGCGACCAGGCCGGCGCGGCGATCGCCGTCGGTGACGTCACGGGCGACGGCGTCGGCGACCTGGTCGTCGCGAGCCCGTCGCACGACGGATCCCCGATCCCCGACAAGATCGATTCGGGCGCCGTGTACGTCGTCCGCGGCCACGCGGGCGCCGAGGTGCCGAGCGAGCCGTGCGCCGACGCGGACGGTGACGGGTTCAACGCGCAGGGCCGGACCTGCGGCCCGATCGACTGCGACGACAGCTCGAATACGACGTACCCGTTCGCGCCCGAGCTCTGCAACGACGGCCACGACAACAACTGCGACGGCCTCATCGACGGCAACGGCGAGGATCGTGACGGAGACGGCTACCCCGGCACGCCCGACCTCACCTGCGGCGTCGGGGACTGCAACGACGGCAACTCGAGCATCAACCCCGGCGCGGCGGAGGTCTGCAACGACGGCATCGACAACAACTGCGACGGGCTGCGCGACGGCGAGGACGTCCAGTGCGTCGCCAACGCCGAGGCGTGCAACAACTGCGTCGACGACGACGGCGACGGCCTCGGCGACCTGCTCGAGGACGCCTGCCAGGCGGCGAGCCGGACGATCGAGGTGACGGCGCTGACGGCGGTACGTCCGCGCCGAGTGCCCACGATCGCGCGCCAGACGATCGTCGACGGGAGCCTCTTCGACGGGCCGTTCCTCGACTCGCCCGACCTCGCGACGACCGGCGTCACGGTCGGGATCGCCGTGTCCGGCGGGACGCAGCTCTGCGTCCCGGTGCACAGCTTCAAGCGGACCAAGAAGGGCGGCGTCGTCCTCAAGAGCGCCACCAAGCCGCGCACCGTGATCCGCCTGAAGCGCAAGCGCTCCGGCCGGGTGGTGTTCCGCATGCAGCACAACGGCCCGCTCGCACTCCCGGGGCAGGAACCCATGTCGTTGTCGCTCGGGGTGTTCGCGCCCGAGGCGCCGTACCGGGCCTCCGTGCCGCTGCGCGTGAAGAGCGCGAAGCAGCTCGTCCGCGGCAACTGATCCCGCAGCACAGAGAAGAACCGTGACGTCGATCCGTACATCGGCCCGCCTGGGCCTCGCCGCGCTCGCGTTCGTCCTCGTCGCGGCGCGGCCGGCCGGCGCGCAGGAGATCGTCCGCCTCACCGTGAAGCCGGCGGCGCTCGAGATTGCGATCGGCGACGTCATCCTCCTGACGGCGGAGGCGACGTTCGCGGACGGCAGCACGGCCAACGTCTCGGAGCTCATGGACTGGTCGAGCTCGGGTCCGGGCGTCGCCCGGGTGAGCAACCGGCGCGGGACGAAGGGCCGCGTCCTCGGCCGCTCGACGGGGCAGGCGTCGATCATCGTCCGCGATCCGCTGTCGGGGGTCAGCTCCGGCCAGAGCGGGGGCAACGCGATCATCGCCGTCCTCGGACGCCTCACCGCGCTCCAGGTCGAGCCGGTCGACCGCCGCATCGAGGTCGGGGAGTCGCGAAACTTCCACGCCATCGGCACCTTCAACAGCGGCGCCACGCGCGACCTCACGCAGATCGTGTCTTGGACCTCGAGCAACCCGGCCGTCGCCAGCGTGAGCGACGACATCGCCACGCGCGGGCGCGTGGCGGCCATCTCGCCGGGCGTGGTGACCATCTCCGTCCGCTCCTCCGCCGGCGTGAGCTCGACCGACTCCGACGGCGACGCGCGCGTGCGCGTGCCCGCCACCCTGGTCGGCATCCGCATCCTTCCCGCCGCGACCGAGGTGCCGGTGGGCATCCGCTTCGACCTCGACGCGGAGGGGCAGTTCAACGACGACAGCACGGACGACGTCACCAGCGACGTCGTCTGGACGTCGAGCAATCCGACCGTCGCCCAGGTGAGCAACATCGAGGGCAGCTTCGGCGAGGTGACCGCGCTCTCGGACGGCGTCACCGTCATCAGCGTCGTGGACGCCGAGACGGGCGTGTCCTCGACGGGGAGCGGGGGCGACGCGGTCGTCACCGTCGCGGGGACCCTCGTGAGCCTGCGCATCACGCCGCTCGCGGACGAGCTGCCGACGGCCCTCACGCGCAACTTCTCGGTCGTGGGCGTCCTCGCCAACGGCATGACCTTCGGCCTCTCGCGCAAGGACGTGCAGTGGCTCTCGGCGAACCCGGGCATCGCCAGCATCAGCAACGACCCGTCGTCCGCGGGGATACTGACCGGCGTGTCGAAGGGCGTGACCACCATCTCCGCGCTGCACCAGCCGACCGGCATCCGCGCCGAGCAGGACGCCACGGTGACCGTGCTCGGACGCATGATCGGCATCGCCGTCCGGCCGAAGCTGCGCGAGCTGTTCACCGGGCAGAAGGACCGCTTCAATGCGGTGGCGCTCCTCGACGACGGCCTCGAGTCGCGCCTCTCGCGCGACATCGAGTGGGTGACGAGCAACGAAGCGGTGGCCTCGGTCAGCAACCTGTCCGGGCAGCGGGGGCAGGTGGTCGGGAACAGCAAGGGTGAGTGCACGGTCTCGGTGGTGCACGTCCCGACCGGGCTCAACTCGACCGCCTCGGGCGGCGACGGCACGGTCGAGGTCCGCGGCCGCGTCCTGACGCTCCGGATCGACCCGCGGGAGGCCTTCTACGTGCTCGGGAGCAGGCCGCGCATCCGCGCGCGCGCCGGGTTCGACGACGGCAGCACGGAGAACATCCGCTCCGACGTGGTGTGGAGCACGAGCGACCCCACCGTGGCGGTCATCGGCGACAAGGCGCCGGACATCGGCGTGCTGGAGAGCTTCAAGGTGGGCCAGGTGATCGTCTCGGCGATCGAGCCGGTGAGCGGCGTCAGCACGACCGCGACGGGCGGCGACGGCACCGTCGTCATCGTCGACGGGCTGATCCGCCTGCGCGTGCCCACGCCCGCCGACGCGGACAAGATGCGCACGGGCGACAGCTTCCCGCTGCGGGCGCTCGGCGTCTTCCCCAACCCGATCGCGGCGGCCGGGGAGGAGCCCACGGTCGACGACGTCGACATGACCACGGAGGTCGACTTCATCTCGAGCGACCCGAGCATCATCCGCGTCGAGAACAACCGGGCGATCGCCGTCGGGCTCGGGGAGGCCAAGGTCTCGGCCCGCGACCGGCGGACGGGGATCCTCTCGAGCCAGTCGCCGGCGGGCGACGCGACCTTCGCGGTCATCGCCGCGCTCGAGCGGGTGAAGCTCCGCCCGGGTCTGATCCGGACGCGGGTGGGGAGCCGCAAGCGCCTCTCGTTCTCGGCCCTCGGCTACTACAGCGACCGCTCGCGGATCGAGATCACCGACAAGGTGACGTTCAGCACCTCGGACGCCGGCGTCGCGAGCGTGAGCAACGACGCTACCCGTCACGGCATCGTCGTGCCGGTCGGCGCCGGGCAGACGTCGGTGATCGGCACCGAGCCGATCACGGGCATCGCCTCGTCGCCCCGCCGCATCATCGTGCGGGGCGGCGGCGGGCGCGGCCGGGGGCGCTGAGCGATGCGGAGCCGACTCGCGTCCCCGTGGCGAGGCGGCGGAGCCCTGCTCCTCCTCCTGCTCGGGCTCGCCGGCGCCGTCCCGGCGCAGACGACGCCCTACCTGATCGCGCCCAGCATCGACGAGGAGTGGGATCTCGGATCCGACCGGAACATCCGCTGGGCGCTCCTCCCCGGCAACAACGCGCAGATCGAGCTGACGCGGGACAACGGGGCCACCTGGGAGGTCCTGTTCGCCAACGTCCCGAACGGCGGCGCGCAGCGCTGGGTCGTGACGGGCCCCGTCTCGCTCGACTGCTCGATCCGCGTGCGGAGCCTCGACGAGCCCGCGGCGGCCGCGATCGGCGGCCGGTTCCGGATCGTCGAGACGCTCAGCCCCCTCGCCGTGACGGCGCCGGACGGCGGCGAGGTGTGGACGGCGGGGACGCAGCAGCTCATCACCTGGTCGGGGCCGCCCGACGGCGACGTCCGCATCGAGCTGTCGATCGACGGGGGGAACAACTACCAGACGATCTTCGGCAGCACGCCGAACGACGGCGAGCAGCTGTGGACGGTGCCCGAGCTGTTCTCGACGGAGGCCCGCATCCGGATCACGCACGTGAACGATCCGTTTCAGTCGGACGTCTCGCACACGATCTTCGAGATCGCGCGCGTGCCCGGTATCACCGTCACGACGCCGAGCGGCGGGGAGCTCTGGGAGATCGGCACGCGGCGCGAGGTGCGCTGGGAAGGGACGCTCGGCGGCGGCGCGAAGATCGAGCTCTCGCGTGATTCCGGCGCCAGCTGGGAGACGCTGTTCAGCAACACGCCCAACGACGGCGCCGTGGAGTGGCAGGTCGAGGGGCCGGCCTCGGCGACCTGCCGCGTGCGCGTCACCCGGCTCGACGAGGTGAACGGCGAGATCCTCGTCGGCGAGAGCACCGCCGACTTCGGCATCGTCGAGACCGTCTCGGGCCTGACGCTCACGCGGCCGAACGGCGGCGAGATCCTCATCGTCGGGTCGCAGCAGCTCATCACGTGGAACGCCCCCGCGGGCGGCAGCATGCGCATCGAGCTGTCGCGCGACTCCGGGGCCTCGTGGGAGACGCTCTTCGGCAGCACGCCGAACGACGGCGCGCAGCTCTGGACGGTCACCGAGCCGGTATCGCCGTCGTGCCTCGTGCGCGTGACGTCGCTCTCGGACGACACGAGCGACGTGAGCGACGCGGTCTTCTACGTGACCAAGACGCCGGGCATCACCGTCGGCTCGCCCAACGGCGGCGAGGTATGGACGCTCGGCAGCCTGCACACGATCTTCTGGAACGGGCTCGAGGGCGGGCGCGTGATGATCGAGCTCTCGCGCGACGAGGGGGGCTCGTGGGAGACCCTCTTCGAGAGCACGCCGAACGACGGGGCGGCGCCGTGGCTCGTGACCGGCCCCCCGACGACGCTCGCGCTGATCCGGGTGAAGCGCCTCTCGCTGCCCGAGGTGGACGACATCAGCGACGCCGTGTTCGAGATCGACGTGTCGCCGCTCGCCGTCAGCCTGCCCAAAGACGGCGACGAGTGGGTGATCGGCGCGCAGCGCCTGGTCCAGTGGAGCTCGCTCCCCGTGGGACAGGTCCAGATCGACCTCTCGCGCGACGGCGGCGTCAACTTCGCGCCGATCTACGCGACGACGCCGAACGACGGCGGCCAGTTCTGGACCGTCGAGGGGCCACCGGTCGACCAGGCGGTGATCCGCGTCACGGCGCTCGGCGACGCGCCGGGCTTCGGCTTCAGCGACGGCTTCTTCCGCATCGTCCACGGCACGCTCGCGCTCACCGCGCCGAACGGCGGCGAGCAGTGGGCGATCGGCGCACCCAAGGTCATCACGTGGGACAGCACCACCGCCGGCACCGTCCGCATCGAGCTCAGCCGCGACGGCGGCGTGACGTGGGAGACCGTCTTCCGCAACACGGCGAACGACGGCAACGAGCTCTGGACCGTGACGGGCCCGCCGTGCCTCGACTGCCGCCTGCGCGTCGCCAGCTGGCAGGACGAGACGCTCCTCGACGCCAGCGACGGCTCGTTCTCGATCGCCTGCGCCGTGGCGACGGCCACCATCCTGCCGGGGCAGGAGGTGAACGACGCGCTCGCGGCGGCGGACTGCGAGGTGCCGCATCGGCCCACCGCGAAGGGGAAGATCTACACCTTCGACCTGCCGCACGGGGGGCTCGTCAGCATCGACGTGCGTTCGGCGGCGTTGCACGGGTATCTCTACCTGACCGCCCCGGATGGGCACCTGATCGCCGAGGGCCCCGACGTCCTCGATTCGATCGAGCTGCCGCCCGGCGGGCCGTACGCGGTCGAGATGTCGTCGCTGAACCCGGCCGCGCTCGGGCCGTATACGATCCGGCTGCAGCTGTTCGAGGTCACGCTGCTGAGTCCGTCCGGCGGCGCCCCCTGGAAGCTCGGCGAGTACCAGATCATCACCTGGAACTCGCCGGCGCCCGGCGTGCCGGCCGACATCCGGCTCGTCAGCGACGGCATCGGTACCCAGAACGTCTCCCTCGCTACGCCCAACGACGGCGTCGAGCTGTGGCGGGTGACGGGCGCGCCCACCGACCACGCGGTGATCCGCGTCTGCATCCCCTACGGCTCGCGCGGCACGCAGATCTGCGATCAGAGCAGCCCCTTCGCCATCGCCCGGTGCACGGCCAGCGAGACTCGCGCCTGCTACTCCGGCCCGCCCGGGACGCTCGGCATCGGGCAGTGCCGGCGCGGCACGCAGACCTGCGGCGGCGACGGCGTGCTCAGCGTCTGTCAGGGCGAGGTGCTGCCGGCGACGGACCTCTGCGGCGACGGCGTCGACCAGGACTGCGCGGGTGGCGACGTCCCCTGCCGCGCGTGCGCGCCCGACGCCTCGTGCTCGGACGGCGACGGATGCACGACGGACTCCTGCCAGGACGGCGTCTGCCTGAACGCCCTGCCGGCACCACCCGCGCTGTTCGAGTGCCGCGCGGGAGCGCTCGACCAGGCGCTCGCCTCGATCCTCACCGGGTGCGAGGGCACGGACCGCCTCGAGCCGCGCGCGCGCCACGCCCGCAAGCTCGCGGCCCTGCTGGTCAAGATCGAGCGGCTGACGGGGAAGGCGACCGCCGCCGGCACGCGCCGCGGCTGCCTCAAACGCGTCGCGGCCGCGCGGAGGACGGCGATGAAGCTCAACGCCACCCTCGAACGCGGCAGCGCGCGTGGCGTCATCTGCGCCGGGATCGCCACCATGATCCAGACGAGGGTCTCCGGCCTCGGCGAGGCCATCGTCGCCGTCGGCGCGTGCGACGGGAAGTCGTGATGCCGGCGTGCCTTCGGTCGTGGCTCCTCGCGGCCACGATGGCGCTGTTCGCCGCGGCCGCGCATGCCGCGGACGACCCGCCCATCGGCACGCTGTGGGTGTCGCTCCAGGCCTCGGGGAGCATCGGCGGCGTCATCGCCGACCGCAACGACATCCTGCAGTGCAAGCCGGTCGCCGGGGAGCCGAGCTGCCAGTGGAGCCTCGTCTTCGACGGCTCGGACGTCGGGCTCCAGGTCGGGATCGCGTCCTTCGACGCGCTCGAGAGCGGCCAGCTGCTGATGGTGCTGAACGACGAGCAGCAGCTCCCCGGCCTCGCCGAGCCGACGAGCCGGCGCGACATCGTGCTGTTCACGCCGACCCACCTGGGCGACACGACGACCGGCGTCTGGAGCGCGTTCCTCGACGGAGACCGCTTCCCGTCGCGACAGTGGGACGGCATCACGCTCGATACCGACGGCAGCCTTCTCCTGTCACCGCCGCGCTCGGGCGGCGGCCCCCCGCTCTTCGGCGTGCGCGACGAGGACATCATCCGCTGCCGGCCGAGCGCGACGGACCCGAGCGGCGTCATCGTCAACTGCACCTACGAGGTGTTCTTCGACACCAGCATCCTCGGCGTCGGCGTCGGTGTGAACCTGCAGGACTTCGATCTCGCCGGGGACCGCAGCGTCGTGTTCGTGGCGGCCGGTCGGCTCGGGCTCCCGGCGAACGAGCCCGGAGAGGACCTGCTCCGCTACGCCGGGCCGTATCCGCCCCCGGGGCCGGGCGGCCTCTCGATCTATCTCCAGGGCGCAACGGCGGGCCTCGACGGCGTCGTCATCGGCGGCGTCTCGTTCGCGCCCGGCGCGGACCTCGACGGCGACGGCGTGCCCGACACGATCGACGACTGCCCCAACGTCACGAACCCCGACCAGGGCGACGCGGACGCGGACGGGCAGGGCGATGCGTGCGACCCGTGCCCGCACATCGTCGGTGGGACGCCGGAGGCGTTCACGGTGAGCAAGGTCGAGCTCGTCTTCCCGGGCGGCGCGGGCGGCCTGAACGACAAGGTGAAGAAGCTGAAGGCCTTCGTGAGCCTCGAGCGTCCCTTCGACCTCACGCGCGGCGACGAGCTGCACGTGATGCTCCGCCACGCCCTGGGACCCGAGGGGATCGTCTTCGAGGCCGGCACCGAGGCCGGAGACGGATACTGGCGTACGATCGTCGGCAAGCCGTCGAGCTACGTGCTGCAACCGCTCCACGTCCCCGGGGACGGCTTCAAGCGGGCCGCGCTGAAGAACGTCGGCGGGTCGCGCCACAAGCTGACGCTCCAGAGCGTCCCGCTGAGCCTGCACGACCTCCCGATCGCGCCGGCGGAGCAGCTGCGTGCCACGCTCGAGATCTCGACCGACGCCCTCACGGGCGCGTGCTACGAGCAGCTGCTGCGCTGCAGCGGCTCCGGCCGGCAGCAGGTCTGCCACTGAGCCGGCCCGCGCGCGGCTGACGCTGCGCGCCACCCTGCGCCGTTTCGCCCTATGAGGGCGGAGCCTCGCCTTTCAGGATTTTAGCTTGACGGCACTAGACGCCCGGGTTATCCCGGCGACACGTGATCCCCGGGGCGCGACGGGCGGCACCCCGCCGGCAGCATCGGTGGACGCGCACCGTGGGGCCGCACCGCCCCGAGGCGGCGCGAGCAGCATGTTTTCCAACTCCATCACTCATACAAGGAGGCCATCTATGAAATGGCCAATCCTCGGCTCCCTGCTCGCCTGCACCGTGCTGATCACGGCAGGGGAGGTGGGCGCCAAGAACTGCGGCGACGACGTCGGCGGACAGGACGTCCCCTGCGCCTGCGGCGACACGGTGGTGAGCGACCTCGCGCTCGACGGGGACCCGATCCTCGACGAGCCTTGTCCGGCGGACGGGCTCCTGGTGCGGGTCAGCGACACCCGGTCGGGGGTCACGGTCGACCTCCGCGGCGCCACCATCCGCGGGCAGGGCCGCGGCACCGGCATCTGGGTGCTGAACGGCGGCAAGGGCGGCGCCAGCGTCGTCAGCACGGGTAGCGTCGGCACCGTCGACGGCTTCCACGACGGCGTCTTCGGCAAGGGCCCCGACAGCATCAGCCTCGTCGAGAACGTGCAGGCCACGCACAGCGGCCGGGACGGGATCCGCGTCGTCGCCGACGGCTACGAGATCCGGAATGCGTACGCGAGCGACTCGGGCCGCGACGGCATCGCGGCCATGGGCAACGCCTTCAAGGTGAGCGGCACCAAGACCGAGAAGAGCGGACGCGCCGGCTACTGGATCATGGGGATGGAGGCGACCATCGGCACGCCGCAGGCGAGCAACGTCAGCGACGGCGCCGGGTACCACGGCTTCTTCCTCATGGGCTGGGGCATCAACGTCACGAACTGCGCGGCCTCGAAGTCGAAGGACGACGGCGTGCACCTGTCCGGCATGCACATCGAGGTGCACGACTGCACGCTCACCGAGAACGGCGGCGACGGCATCGGCACGGGCGGCGGCGGCGCGTGGAGCCTCTCCGGCAACACGGCGATGAACAACGACGGCAACGGCATCCTCGTGGGCGGCACCTACGACCCGATCAAGGGCGCCTACAACTCCGACGCGGGCGGCAACAGCGGCTCCGGCAACCTGGGCAGGGGGCAGCCTCGCCCGGCGGTGCAGTGCGAGATATCCGGCCGCGCCTGCGAGTGGTGGTAAGGCGACAACACGCACCCGACAGTGGACCAGGGAGGGAAATTCATGCGTCGGACGACCGCGACAGCCATCGCGACGCTCGTGCTCCTGGCCGCCGGGGCGGGCCTTGCGCCCACCGCCCACGCGCTGAACGCGTGCACCGCGGCCGACATCTACTCGCAGGACAGCGCCGTCGGCCGCTGCCCGGCTGCACCCGCGAATAACCCGAGCCTGGCGTGCAACATCGGCAAGGTGTTCGTGATCGGCAACGGCTGCACTCTCGACTTCGGCGTCCGCCCCGTCACGATTCTCGGTAGCGGCACGATCGATGTGCTGTCCAATTCCGCGACCATCCGCGCCGCCTCGTTCACGGTCGCCCCCAGCGGGCGCGTGGAAGGGCGCGGCACCGGCAGCTCGGCGCCGACCGACCGCGGCGGCGCGCTGACGCTCATCACGACGGGTGCGGTCGACATCCAGCGCATCGGCAGCCAGACCGCCAGGGGCATCGTCGACTTCGCGGGCAACGTGCGCGGGGGCACCTTCAACGTCACCGCCGGTGGCTCCATCACCGTCAACGGCGACATCATAGCCAACAACCTGACGCCGAGCGGCGGCAACGGCAGCATCACGCTGCGCGCCACGGGCGGTAACGTCACGACCGGAGCGTTCTGCACCATCAGCGCGACGGGCGGCGATCTCTCCTCGGGCGGCTTCATCGACATCAGCGCGTCCGGCAACGTCGATCTCGGCACCAACCTCATCGCCAACGGCGGCGACGGCGGTGTCATCGACATCAGCTCCGGCGGCAGCTCGATCGTCCGCGGCATGAACGCGACGGGCGGCGGCGATGCCGGCAGCGGCGGCTGCGCCAGCGTCTTCGCCGGTACGACCGTCCAGATGCTCGGGCCGGTGGTCCTGAACGGCACCGGCTCTCCCACGAACTCCGGCGGCGGCTGCGGCGGCTTCATCGACATCGACGCCCGCTTCGGCGACGCCACCATCAGCTCGCCGATCACGGCCGAGAGCGGCGCGCCGGACGGCGGCGGGGGCGGCGTCGGCGTCGTCGCCCGCGGCTCGATCACCGTGGCCCTCGCCGCGCCCATCTCGGTCCAGGGCCAGGGCGGCCAGAGCTGCGGCGGCGAGATCTCCCTCGAGGCCGACCTCGACGTCTTCGCGAACAGCACGCTGAACGCCTCGGGCGGCTTCGGCGGCAACCTGATCGACCTGCTCGCCGGGCGGGACGTCACCGCGGCCGGCATCCTGAACGCGGCGGGACGCGACGCCGGCGGCTTCGGAGGCGGGGTGACGGTCCTGGCGGGCGACCGCGGCCAGGGGAACGCCCAGATCAACAACCTGGTCGATTCCAGCGGCGGCGGCTGCGGCACGCTCAACGGCTGCGGGCTCGGCGGCTTCAACGAGATCGTCGGCTGCAACGTCACGATCGCCAGCACCTCGACCCTGACTACCCGGGCACCCGACGGCGGCGACAACCTCGTCACCGCGCACGAGCAGCTCCGTATCGACGGCACGCTCGACTCCACCAGCACGGGCGGCGGCTCGGACGGCACCAACACCATTCAGTTCCCGAGCCGCCTGCCGAAGCTCGGAAGCGGTCCCATCACGCCGGCGCCCAACGTCCAGTCTCTCCCGACGTGCACGGCCGCGGGCCAGACCGGATGCCTGGTGCCCTGCCCGGCGTGCGGGAACGGCATGGTCGAGTTCCCGGAGACCTGCGACACGTCCGGCACGCCGGTCAACTGCGACGGATGCTCGAGCACCTGTCGCGTCCAGAACTGCAACGACAGCAACGGCTGCACCAACGACAGCTGCGACATGACCCTCGGCTGCCGCAATCAACCCATCGCCGACGGGACGTCCTGCTCCGACAACAACGTGTGCAACGGGGTCGAGGCGTGCCTGAGTGGCCTCTGCCGACCGAGCACGGCGCCGCTCAACTGCAACGACAACAACGCCTGCACCACCGACTCGTGCAACGCGACGCTCGGCTGTCAGAACCCGCCCGTGGCGTCGGGGGGTGCGTGCACGGACGGCAACGCGTGCACGGTGGGCGACGCCTGCAACGGCATGGGGGCGTGTACGCCGGGTGGACCGCTGACCTGCGACGACGGCCTCCCGTGTACGACGAACAACTGTAATCCCGCGACGGGCTGCACCTTCCCGCCGGCTCCGAACGGCACCTCGTGCGCCGACGCGAACGTCTGCAACGGCTCCGAGGCTTGCAGCAACGGCATGTGCGCGGCGGGGACACCGCTCACGTGCACCGACAGCAACGTCTGCACCCAGGACAACTGCGACCCGATGGCGGGCTGTCAGTTCCCGCCGGTCACGGCCGGCGGTGCGTGCACGGACAACAACGCCTGCACGAACGGCGACACCTGTGACGGCGCGGGCGGATGCAACCCCGGACCGGCGCTGACGTGCGACGACAACAACGTCTGCACCACGAATTCCTGCAACCCCGCCAGCGGCTGCGTCTTCCCGGCCGTGACCAACGGCACCACGTGCGACGACGGTGCGTTCTGCACCGTCACCGACACGTGCCAGAACGGCATGTGCGCCGCGGGCCCCGCGCGCGACTGCAGCGACACCAACTCGTGCACCTCCGACAGCTGCGACGAGACGAACGACGTCTGCGTGAACCAGCAGTCGGGCGCGTGCTGCGGCGATGGTACGCCGAACCCGGGCGAGCAGTGCGACGACGGGAACATGAGCAACAACGATGCCTGCCTGAACACCTGCGTGTCGGCCACCTGCGGCGACGGCTTCGTTCGCACCGGCGTCGAGCAGTGTGACGCCGGAGCGTCCAATTCCAATGCCCCGAACGCCGCCTGCCGGACCGACTGCACCCCGCGGCGCTGCGGCGACGGCATCGTCGACACGCAGACCGAGCAGTGCGACGACGGCGGCACGACGAGCGGCGACGGCTGCTCGGCCACCTGCGGCGCCGAGCCGCCGGCGGGCGCCGGGCGCATCCCCGGCAAGGGCAACACGAGCACCGACTGCGGCCTCGAGTGGGCCTACAACAACCCGGTCCTCGATCGCCGGGGCATCCCGTCGATCAAGCAGTCGTGCGTCGACGGCGATCCGGCCTGCGACCACGACAACACGCCCGGCGAGTGCACCATCTACGTCTGGGTCTGCGCCAACAACACCGATGCGAACCTCCCGCTCTGCACGCCCGGCGCCGCGGGCATCGGCAACGTAGCGTTCGTCGAGACCCGCAAGCCGAGCACGCGGGAGGCCGGCCTGCGTCCCGTCGACGCGACCAACCGCCAGCAGCTACTCGTGGCCGCCGACGCCGCGGAAACCACCACACAGAACTTCTGCGGACCGCGCCTGGCGATCCGTGTCCCGCTCCGCGGTACGCCCCCGATCAACAAGGGCGTGAAGGTCCTGAAGCTCGCCGGCGATACCGACAAGACGGTCCCGATTCGAGACTCGGACGTCCTGAAACTCTTCTGCCTGCCGGCAACGCCTTAATTCCCGGCCCGAGACTTCGTCTCGGGCCGGGGTGAGCGCGCGTCTCGTATTTAGACGACCGCCGTGCCGGGGCTGGCGAAGCCAGCCCCGGCAAACGAGCATGGCCGCCAACGCCGGCCGCGAGCGGTCAGCAGCGCGGGCAGCCGGACCGCTGCGGGTTCATGCGTGTCTCTTGTCATGGAAGCGCGCACCTGAAAGGGCACCGCCAGCCCAAGCGCAGAAGGCGAAGACGGCGATCGACGACGCGAGGGGCCAGAGCGCGTAGCCAACGAAGGCCAGCGCTTGAGCAGGCTACCATGTGGATTCCGATCGAGCAGCCGATAGCTTCCCTTCTGGGCCGCAACGCCGAGGATGCCGCCGGCAACGATCCCGCACGCACCGAGGATGACCGTCCGAAAGGAAGCCGCTCCCGCGCCTGACGCACCGAGTGCGGCGCCCACACCTCGGAACACGGCCGCCAACATGATCCCAAGATCGGCAAGGTTGAGCATTCGACAGCCTAGAGCCCGGTCGTATGGCGAACCGACTCCGTCTCCGGGAGCACGCACGTGTCCGTTCTGCCGCGCTGGCTTTGCCAGCCGCGGCAAGACGCGCGTGCGAGAAGCCCGCTAAACTCTCGTGTTTCTTCCCGACCGAGACGACTCGGTCGGGCTTTACTCTATGGGATCGAGCTTCGCGGCGACCGTCGGCTCACCGAGCGCGTGCCAGTCGCTGAAGAAGCCGCCGTCGGCGGGCCGGAGCTTGAAGCTGGTCCCCATCATCGCCTCGGGGCTGAGGAGGCGGAGCGAGTAGCCGAGCGCCTTGATGGCGCCCTTCGGGTACTCGTACAGGGCATTGGCGAAGCGTACCGGGGCGGACTTCTCGGCGGTATCGGCGGTGGGGAGCTCGCCGACCGCCTCACACGGGCCGCACGGGTACGGCGCCCAGATCCAGTCGTAGCTGCTGACGACCTGCGAGTTGCCGATCTTGTAGCCGGATTTCTCCATCTCCACGCGGTATGTGTTGTCACGCCGGAGGCGGATCGTCGCCGGTGTGGTCACCGTCTGCTTCTTGTCGTCCAGGAAGCTCGGCCCGCGCGCCGACAGCATCGGCGAAATCGTGGCCTTCGCTCCCGGTGGGTCGGACTCGATCCGCACGTTCTGGTACTCGCCGTGGATCAAGGTCGCGCAGCCCGAGAGCAGGGCGAGCAGTGAGGCGAAGCAGAGCTGATGACGTCTCATGGGTCCCTCCAGTTCACGCCGTCAGGACAGATCGTGGTCGCTGCTACTTCGACTTGCCGAGCACCGTTTCCTTGAACGTCTTGGCCACCGAGAACCCGACCTTCTTGCGTGCCGGGATCTTGATGGCCTCCCCCGTCTGCGGGTTCCGCCCCATGCGCGCCTTCATCTTGCGCAGGCGGAAGTTTCCCAGCCCCGGAATCTTGACCGACTCCCCCCGCTTCACCGTCTTGACGATGGTGTCCGTCAGCACGGCGATCAGGTCGTCGGCCTGTTTCCGGGTGACGCCGCCCGCGTCCGCGAGCTTCGCCACCAGCTGGGACTTCGTCATCGCGCCTCCAGGGAAAAAAGACGGGCGGAAACTAGGATAGTGCCTCCGCGCTGTCAACGAATCGCGCGCCGATGCACGCGCGTGAAGCCGCGGCGCGTGCGACGCATGCGGGGCACCGCTCGCAGACGTCTCCGCGGCGACCGGCAGCGCGCGCATCGCGGCGCGCAGCGCGTGTGTCGCGGCGTGCCGCGCTCCGCCGCGCATGATCGCCCACGACCGGTTCGGCGCACGCCACCCGAAGATCACGACGCGCGTCGCGCCGGGGACCAGAATCGCCCCGCGGCGGTGCATGCGCGCAAGGCGGATTGGGCTGGGGTCGTAATCATGCAGGCTTGCGATGCCCCAAAGGGGATGCGCCCTCGGTACCGAGTTGAAATTACAGACGAATCAGGAATTTGCGTGGCATTCCAATTGCACCCCCGGTCAGCCGAACTGAGCGAGGGGCCCGTGCACGAACACGACAACGCCAGCGAGGGCGTTCGCGAACGCCTCGACCGGATCGTCTCCGCCTACGAGGAGGTCGACCGCCGCTTCACGGCCGCCGGCGGCCTCGGCAGCGTCCTCAGCCTCTACGAGCAGGTTCGGCGCGAGCTGGAGCGTGTCTCCTTCGAGGAGCTCGACCGCATGGGCCTCGAGATCAAGGCGGTGATCGAGGCGCTCCTCAAGATGGACTACGAGCTCCGCAAAGTCCATAACTTGAAGCTCGCCTTCGAGACCAGGCCGCCCGGCGCCTCCCCCAACACCTGAGGTAGCGCACCTCCCAAAGCGCCGGCTCGGTCTCGCGCAGCTGCGCGATTTCGGCTTGCATCCCTGCAGGACGCAGGGCTACGATGACCGCGGTTGTCGACGGCGTGAGCCGTACCGCTACCGCAGGCAAGCGCGGCGGCGTGGGGGCCGGGGGGACGCCTCAGGATGGCACGTACCAAGGACCAGAGCGGCGAGAACAGCGTCGAGCGACGCGCGACGGCGGCGTCCGCCGACGAGCACGCTCAGGCGCAGGAGAAGGTGCTCGCGGAGATCGTCCATGAGCTCGGGAACTTCTTTCACAAACTCTACTACTGGACGGATTTCCTGAAGCAACCGCCGGCGCGCAAATCGGTCGACACGACCGCGGCGGAGATGCTCGAGCGGACGATCAAGAACCTGGAAGACTTCCTCCGCGTCTCCCTCCGATACTTCCAGCCAACCCAGCTGAGCCTCATGCGCATGAAGGCGGGGGAGGTGACGGACGGGCTCCTGGCCCAGCTCCGGGCGCAGCTGAACGGCACGCCTCTCAGCGTGAGCGGGGGCGGGGAGTGGCAGGCCACGCCGGTCATGATCGACCCGGGGCACCTGTCGGGCGCGTTCGAGGTGGCGGTGCGGCATCTCGTGATGCAGATCGGGCCGACCAGCAGGCTCGGCGTCGGCATCGCCCAGGGCGAGCGTGGAGGGCGGCCGGGGCTCGAGGTCGGGTTTCGCCTGAGCGACCCGAGCGAGGCGCAGCCGCTGTTCCAGACCTCGGAGGCCGGCGTGGAATGGGCCGTGGCCCAGAAGGTGATCGCCCTGCACGGGGGCGAGCTGAACGAAGGATCGAATGGACCGGGCGAGAAGAGCGTCGTGCTCTTCCTGCCCCTGTGCACGTGATCGAGGGCAGCCAGTGATGGAAACACGGATTCTCATCGTCGACGACGACCCCTTCATCTGTCGCCAGCTGGAGGAGCTCTACACCTCGCAGCAGTACGCCGTGTCCTCGGCGTCGAACGCGCCGGAGGCCCTGCGGCTCCTCGGCGAGCACGAGTTCTCGCTCGCGGTCGTCGATCTCAAGATCCCGGGGACGGACGGCATCGGCCTCACCCGCGAGATCCGCGACCGCTGGCCCGACCTCGACGTCATCATGATCACCGGCTACGCCAGCATCAAAGGCGCCGTCGAGGCCATCAAGCAGGGCGCGAGCGACTACATCACGAAGCCCTTCCAGAAGGAGGAGATACTCCTCGCCACCGAGAAGATCCTGGAGAAGCGGCGCCTGCTCGACGAGATCAACTACCTCCGGAGCCAGCTCTCCGACCGCTATTCGTTCGCCAACATGGTGAGCCGCAACCAGGCGATGCACGAGATCTTCGAGACCATCAGCGTGCTCTCGCAGAACGACGCCACCGTGCTCATCTACGGGGAGTCGGGGACGGGCAAGGAGCTGGCGGCGCGCGCCATCCATTTTCAGGGGAAGCGCAAGGGCGGCCGCTTCGTGGCCATCAACTGCGCCGCGTTCCCGGACACGCTGCTCGAGAGCGAGCTCTTCGGCTACGAGCGCGGCGCCTTCACGGGCGCGATCCACGACCGCGTCGGGAAGATCGAGCTCGCGAGCGCCGGCACGCTCTTCCTGGACGAGGTCGAGAGCATCTCGCTCAACATGCAGCTGAAGCTCCTCCGCGTGCTCGAGGAGCGCGAGGTCGAGAAGCTCGGCTCGAACCGGCGCATCAAGGTCAACATGCGCATCATCTGCGCGACCAACATGGACCTGGCGGCCGCCGTGGCCGACGGCCGCATGCGTGAGGACTTCTACTACCGCATCAACGTCGTGCCGCTGCGTATCCCGCCGCTCCGCGAGCGCATCGAGGACATCCCGCTCCTCGTCGGCGAGTTCCTCCGCAACAGCGAGATGGCGCGCGAGAAGGGCATCAACCGCGTCTCGAACAAGGCGCTCTCGCAGCTCATGAGCTACGGCTGGCCGGGCAACGTGCGCGAGCTCGGGAACGTGATCGAGCGCGCCATCCTGCGCACCAGCGGGCCCGTGATCCGCGAGGTCGATCTCCCCGGGCACGCGGGGGTCGGCAAGGAGCCGCAGAGCAGCAACGGCCGGCAGACCAACTACGACTACGAGGTGCCGCTGAAGGAGTATCTCCGCCGCGCCGAGAAGGACTACCTCGCGCGGGTGCTGAAGAAGTACCGCGGCGGCATCAACCTCTCCGCCAAGCATGCCCTCGTCGACGCTGCGACCCTGCACCGCAAGATGAAGCTCCACGGCCTGCGGCGCGAGGAGTACCGGGCGCGCGGCAAGGTCGAGCCGGGCGAGGCGTTGGTAGGGTAGAGTCGGTCCGCTATCCTGCGCGGCGATGACGCCCGTCGCCGTAGACATCGTCACCGGCTTCCTCGGGAGCGGGAAGACGACGCTCCTGAGTCACGTGCTGACGCACGGGCTCCAGGGGAAGCCCGTCGCCGTGATCATGAACGAGATCGGCGAGGTCGGCATCGACGGCCGCGTGATCACGGGGCTCTCGGCGGTCGAGAAGATGGTGGAGCTCTCGAGCGGCTGCATCTGCTGCTCGATCGACGAGTACCGCTTCGACCTCGCGATCCAGGAGATCGTCGAGACGACGCATCCGCAGCTCATCCTGATCGAGTCGACGGGGCTCGCCGATCCCGAGCCGCTCGTCTACCGCGTCCGCAACGCCGGGCTCGGCGTCGACGCGGTGATCACGGTCGTCGACGCGGCCAACGTGGGGCAGCACCTGCGCGACACCGAGGTGGCCCGCGCGCAGGTGGAGGCGGCCGACTTCCTGGTCGTGAACAAGGTCGACCTGGTGGACGCGGCGGCGCTCGGCCGCGTCGAGAAGCGCCTCGCGCGCCTGAATGCGCGCGCGGAGCGGCTCCGGTCGGTGCGGGGCGCGGTCGAGAGCGAGGTCCTCTTCGCGACCGGCGTGGCGACGTTCCGCGAGCGCGCGCGGACGCGCTCGGACCATCTCCACGGCGACGGCATCGAGAGCTTCGTCTACCGCAGCTCCCGCGCGCTCCGGCAGGACGCCTTCGAGCGCCTGCTCGGCCGGCTCCCGGCCGACATCCTGCGGGCCAAGGGCATCGTCCGCTTCGCGGGACGCGACTGGCGCTGCCTCTTCAATTTCACCTGCGGGCGCCACGAGCTCTCGTGGGTCCGCCTGGACGACGTGGCCGAGAGCCAGGCGGTGTTCATCGGCCGCGCGCTCGCGCGACACCGGCCGCGCATCGAGGCGGCGCTCGCGGCCGCGGAGTGCGACGACGCGGGCAGGGCGGAGCATGGCTGACGCGTCGAGGCGTCGTCCGCGCCTCGCCATCACCATGGGCGATGCGGCCGGCATCGGCCCGGAGATCATCGTGAAGACGCTCGCCGCCGGGCGGGCGACGGACGTGTGCGTGCCGGTCGTGCTCGGCGACGCGCGCGTGCTCGAGCGGGCCATCGGCGTGGCCGGCGTCCGGCTCCCCATCCGGATTCTGAGGAGCGCGGCCGAGGCGGAGGGCGGCGCCGGGACGCTCGAGCTGCTCGACTACGCCGACGTCGACATCGACGCGCATCGCTGGGGCGTCGTACACCCGTCGCAGGGGGCCGCGGCCGTCCGCTACACGCAGGAGGCGGGCCGCCTCGCGCTCGCCGGCGACGTCGATGCGATCGTGTCGGCGCCGCTCAACAAGCATGCGATGCACCTCGCGGGCTTCACGTTCGAGGGGCACACGGAGATCCTCGGCGATCTCACGCATACCAGCCCATCGATGATGCTCCTCCTGGGCGACGTGCGCATGATGCTCTTCACGAACCACATGGCGCTTCGCGCGGTCTGCGATCACATCCGCGCCGACCGCATCCTCGAGCGTCTCGTCCTTGCGGACGCCGCGCTGCGCGACCTCGGCGTCGCGAGCCCGCGCATCGCCGTGGCCGGGCTCAATCCGCACGCGGGGGAGGAGGGTGCGTTCGGGCGCGAGGAGCAGGAGGAGATCGTGCCCGGCATCGCCGCCGCGCGGGCGCGCGGCATCGACGCGGTCGGGCCGCTCCCGGGCGACACCGTGTTCGTGAAGGCGCGCGAAGGAGCCTGGGACCTGACGCTGGCGCTGTACCACGACCAGGGGCTCATGGCGGCCAAGCTTCTCGGGTTCGGCTCCCTGGTGACGCTGCTCGTCGGCCTCCCCCTCATCCGGACGTCGGTCGGCCACGGGACGGCGTACGACATCGCGGGTAGGAATCTCGCCGACGCGCACAACATGGGCGAGGCGATCCGTGTCGCGGCCGAGGTGGCGGCGCGGCGGCGCGGCGCGTCCGTGCCCGGCATCGCGCACGGGCTCGCGCCCGCGTGAACGCGGTCGTCGTGCAGCTTGCGACCCTGCGGTCGCTTGCATAGAGTCGTCGCGTGGCCAGGGGCAAGCTGTACATGGTGACCGGGGGCGCGGGGTTCATCGGCTCGAACATCGTCGAGGGCCTCGTCAAGCGCGGCGACCGCGTCCGCGTGCTCGACAACCTGTCGACGGGCTATCGCGAGAACCTCGCCGCGTTCCCGGACGTCGAGCTGATCGTCGGCGACCTCCGCAATGCGGACGACGTCAAGAAGGCCGTCGCGGGCGTCGAGGGCGTCTTCCACGAGGCCGCGCTTCGATCGGTGCCGCGCTCGGTGGACGACCCGCTCAGCACCGACGCGGTGAACGTCGCCGGCACGCTCGGCCTCCTGATGGCCTGCCGCGAGGCGGGCGTCCGCCGCCTCGTCTACGCGTCGTCCTCGTCGGTCTACGGCGACGATCCGACGCTCCCGCAGCGCGAGACGCAGGCGCCGCGGCCGATCTCGCCCTACGCGGTCTCGAAGCTCGCGGCCGAGCACTACTGCCGCGTCTTCGCGCGTCTCTACGGCGTCGAGACGGTCGCGCTCCGCTACTTCAACGTCTTCGGCCCGCGCCAGAACCCGGAATCGAAGTACTCGGCGGTGATCCCGCGCTTCCTCGACCTGTCGCTCCAGGGCGAGCCGCTGGAGATCCACGGCGACGGCAAGCAGTCGCGCGACTTCTCGTACATCGACAACGTCGTCCATGCGAACCTCCTCGCCATGGACAGCGACGGGGTGTCCGGCGAGGCGATGAACGTCGCGTGCGGCGACCGGCACTCGCTCCTGGAGATCGTGGACGCGATCGCCGACTTCCAGGGCAAGCGGCCGACGGTCAACCACGTGGCGCCGCGCGCCGGCGACGTCCGCCACACGCAGGCGGACATCGGCAGGGCGACGAAGCTCATGGGCTACGAGCCGCTCGTCGACTTCGCGGACGGCATGCGACGGACGCTGCGTTACTTCACGGATCGGTTCGGGTCGAAGCGGTCGGCGTAGCGCACGGGGAGCCGCGCTCGGCGACGTCTCGGTTCATTCCTCGCGTCGATCGGAGGCCAGCCCTTCACATGCCTGCTGAATCACGCGCGCGCCGCCGTCGAGCACACGGCGTTGCCAGGCGGGATCGGCGGGACAAAAGACTTCGCGTAGCTCGGCCTTGATGACCCGTCCACGTTCGGAGTCGGCGTCGCCGTGGAACTGGAGCCAGTTGTCGGCGCGCATCGCGCCGAACACGCGCGTCGGGTCGTAGGTACCGAACTCCTGCGCAAAGAAGGTCACGGTGCAGGCGGGGTCGAACTCGGTCGCCAGACCGAGGTCGGACGAGCCACGGCACATGGTTGCCACCGCCCCGCCGTCGCTGACGCTCTGCGCGGCGGCACCGTACCAGGCGCGGCCGCGCCGCACCGCCGGACTCTCGCCCCCCATGGCCGTCAGCATCACGAAATCGCCGTAAGCGCCGAGGCCAGTGTGCACGTCGACCCACGCCGCCCGCGTGCCGCGTACGTGCTCACGCACGATCTGGCGCGCGATGCGGTTCGATGCCTCCTCGTGGTGCCCGCCGAATTGCATGCCGCGGGGATGCTCGTACTGTCCGGCGCTCACCACTTCCTGCAATCGCCGGGCGCCGTGCTCGCCGACGAAGGCACGCAGGGCCTGGAGCGCCTGCTGCTCTTCGGTCTCATCCAGGGTCTCGGGATTGATGGCGGCGTACAGGTGATCGTAGTCGGGGTTGGGTACGTGCTCGTCCGGATGACGAAGGAAGTTGCGGTTCAGGTCGACGTTGCCTTCGTTGACGCGGCGTAGTGTGGCGAAACCGAATGGATTGAGCGCGTGCACGAGCAGAAGACCGGCCGCCCGCGGCAAAGCGAGGCCGTCGAGCTGCGCCGTCAACAGCTGGTGTTGGATGGCGCTCCCAGCAAAGCCTTCGACGCCATGCAGGCCTGAGCTGACCACCAGCACCGCGCCGGGATCGCGCGGTCCGACGTACGCCACGTCGACACACAGCTCCTCGCCGTGGGGGCCACGCGGTCCGATGGGATAGGCGAAGCACACGGCACGACGCTTTTCGGCAGCGCGCAAGAAGCGGGCGCGGGCGTCGCCAAAGTCAGCAGAGAAATGCTCGACCTGATCGATGCCCATACGCGCGCCGCACTATCGTGCAGTCGACGCCGAGGGGCAAGATCGGTCGACGCGGCCGAATTTCGCGGCTCGGACCTCAGCCCGGCGCGACGATCGGAATCTCCACCGTCACCGCGGTCCCCTCCGTCAGCGTGCTCCGCGCCGCCACGCGTCCCCCGAGCGCCTCGGCGAGCGTGCGCACCCGCGGCGGTAGCGCCTCCGGCGCCAACCCTCCCGCAGCATCACGTACCGTGATCCGCAGCGAGTCCCGCGTCGTCGCCGCGATGTCCACCTCGACCTCGCGCGCGTTCTCGTGCGCCAGCGCGTCCTGGAGGAGCAGCAGGACGATCTCCCGGAGCTTCGGCCGGTCGGTGCGGAGGCGCGGGACGTCCGTCGCGGGGCGCCAGCGGAGGCGGCCCTCGGTGGTCGGCCGCGCGAAGAGGCCGCCGGCGAGCTCGGTGAGCACCTCGTCGAGCGCGAACTCGTCCGGAGGCGGCCCTCGCCGCGCGCGCTGCGGGACGTTGCTCAGGGCGAGGCCGGCGAAGAGCGAGATGACGCGCGCGAGCGCGACGTCGTCCTCGGGAAGGCCCTTGTCGTCGGGCAGGGTGATCTCGAGCGCGCCGCTCACGGCGGGGCCGCGGAAGGGCAGGAGGAGGATTCGACCTCGGGGACCCGGCACGACCACGGGCCGGCGTGACGCGACGGTCGAGCGCGCGAGCGGCTGCGGCACGGCGGAGCCGTCGAAATCGAGCCCGGGACCATACGTGGCCCGCCGCTCGTAGCCCTCCGCCTCGAGCACGCCCAGCGCGACCCCGGGAACGCGGAGCACCAGCGCGGCGCCCTCGGCGATGCGCCGCGCCACCGACACGCCGTCACGTCCCGCGAGCAGCAGCTCGCCGGAGAGCTCGAGGAACTGCGACAGCCGGACCAGATCGAGCCCGGGACCGACGGGCACGGGCGGCGTGGTTTCTTGTTGCTTCACGGGGGGCAGGGGATGTAGACCTCTCCGCCGGCGGATCGTCAACTCCGTCGCGGGGAGGCGTATGTCGGTCGACATCCGGCGAGAGACCGAGGAGCTGATGCGCTACTACGGCGAGCTCGGTCGCCGGCTGACGCAGAACGGGGTCCGCGGCGTCCCCGATCTCCTCGCGCTGCACGACCAGATCAAGCGCGCGCTCGACGCGTTCAGCCGCCAGGAGATCGGCTGGGCCGCCGAGCAGACGCAGCGCCTGGTCGAGGCCCTGGTCCGCATGGACGCGAACCTCGCGGCGCTCCGCCGCCTGAAGGCGGCCTTCGGCCAGCCGGCGCCGCCGGCAGGATCCGCGGCGAGCTGACGGTCCCGGCGCCCCTCGAGCGCGCCGGCCTGGGCACCGTGCTCGTGCGGGCGCTCCGGCTGCGCTGTCCGCGCTGCGGCCGCGCGCGCCTCTACGAGAGCTGGTTCCGGATGCGGGACCCCTGTCCCGCGTGCGGGCTCCGCTACGAGCGCGAGCAGGGGTACTTCGTCGGCGCCATCTACGTGAACTATGCCCTCACGACGGCGGTGACGCTCGGGTCGGTGCTCGGCCTCGATGCGGCGATCGGCCTCTCGCTCGCGGCGCAGCTCGCGCTCGGCATCACGCTCGGCGTGCTGGTCCCGCTCGTGTTCTTCCGCTATGCCCGGAGCCTGTGGCTGGCGATCGACTTCCTGGTGTCACGGGCGGACACGCGCCGCGCGCGGCGGAATCGGCCCACCTGAACGGGGCCGCCGTCGCCGTTCAGGACCTCCGGCACCGCTACGGGGAGCGCCTCGCGCTCGCGGGGGTCACATTCGCCGTAAATGCAGGCGAAATGTTCGGGCTCCTCGGTCCGAACGGCAGCGGCAAGAGCACGCTCCTGCGCATCCTCTCCACGCTGCTCCGCCCGGAGGCGGGGACCGCGTGCGTCGTCGGGCACGACGTGGTGCGGGAGCCGGACGTCGTGCGGCGCGCGCTCGGCGTCGTCTTTCAGAACGCGAGCGTCGACCGCAAGCTCACGGTCGAGGAGAACCTCGCGTGCCACGGGAGCCTCTACGGGATGTCCGGGCGTGCGCTCGCGGAGCGTCTCGACGTGACGCTCGAGCGGCTCGGCATCGCGGCGCGCCGCGGCGAGCGGGTGGAGCGCCTGTCCGGCGGCCTCGAGCGCCGCGTCGAGCTCGCGAAGGCGCTCCTGATCGGCGCCCGCGTGCTCCTCCTCGACGAGCCGAGCACCGCGCTCGACCCGGGCGCGCGGCGCGACTTCCTCGGCTACCTGCGCGAGCTGCGCGACACGGCGGGCCTCACGGTCCTGCTCAGCACGCACGACCTCGAGGAGGCGGAGCGTTGCGACCGCGTCGCGATCTTCGACGCGGGCCGGATCGTCGCCATGGGCACGCCCGACGACCTCAAGGCCGCCGTCGGGGGCGACGTCCTCGTGATCCGGGCGACGGCGCCGGAGGGGCTCCGCGAGCGCCTCGCGGCCCGCCTCGGCCTCGAGGTCCGGCTCGTCGACGACACGCTCCGCGTCGAGCGGCCGCGCGGGTACGAGCTCGTGCGCGACATCGTCGAGGCATTCCCCGGCGAGGTGCTCTCCGTCACGGTCGGGAAGCCGACGCTCGGCGACGTGTTCGTCCGCCTCACGGGCCACGGCCTCGCCGAGGCGCTGTAGATGCGCGCCGTCCGGAGCCTCTGGTGGCGAGAGATCGTCCGCTTCCTCCGCCAGCCGAGCCGCGTCGTTGGCGCGCTCGGGCAGCCGATCGTCTTCTGGCTGCTGCTCGGCGGCGGCCTCGCGCCGTCGTTCCGGCCGCCGGGCGCGAGCGGCGCGGGGTATCTCGAGTACCTCTATCCGGGCATCGTCGCGCTCGTCCTGCTGTTCACGGCCATCTTCGCGACCATCGCGACCGTGGAGGACCGGCGGGCGGGGTTCCTGCAGGGCGTGCTCGTGGCCCCCGTCGGCCGGAGCTCGATCGTGCTCGGCCAGGCGCTCGGCGGCACGACGCTCGCGGTGCTGCAGGGCCTGTTCCTCCTGCCGCTCGCGCCGGTCGCCGGCGTCGCGCTCACCGCCGCCGGCGTCGTCGCCGTCACCGCGACGATGGCGCTGGTCGCCTTCGGCCTCGTGAGCCTCGGGCTCGTGATCGCCTGGAGCATGGAGTCGACACAGGGCTTCCATGCGATCATGAACCTTCTCCTGATCCCGATGTGGCTGCTCTCGGGCGCGTTCTTTCCGAGCGCCGATCTGCCGCCGCCGCTGTCGGTCATCATGCGGCTCGACCCGCTCACCTACGGCGTCGCGGCGCTGCGTGCGTGCCTCGGCGGCGCGGGGCCGGCCGGCGGGCCCGGGCTCGGGGTATCGCTCGTCGCCGTGGTGCTCTTCGGCGTGGGTGCGCTCCTGGCGGCGACCGCCGCGGCACGCCGGGCGCGGATCCTGTAGGAACGCCGCGGCTTCGGCGCGTTTTCCCGGAAAATCGTTGTAGACAGCTCACTAGACGTGGTACGCGAGCACGGGTCAGGGGGGAGTTCTGCATGATCAGAGCGCTGACCGTTTCCGTTGCCTTCGCATGTGCATGCCTCGCGCCGCCCGCGGCCGCCCAGGTCGGACCATGGCAGCGCACGGAGACGCGTCAGAGCTGCGGCTCCTTCAGCGCGCTGCGCACGCCGTTCTTCGGAGACCTGCACATCCACACGACGTACTCCGGCGACGCCATCCTGCTCGACACGCGCGCGAAGCCGGCCGACACCTACGTCCATGCCAAGGGCGGCCCGCTGGGCCTCCCGCCGTTCGACGTCAACGGCATGGCCACGCGGACGGCGCAGCTCCGGCGCCCGCTCGACTTCGCGGCGGCAACCGATCATGCGGAGGGGTTCGGCGAGGTAGACATCTGCCAGACCCCGGGGCTCGCGGGCTACGACTCGAGCGAGTGTCAGGGCGTCCGGAGCCTCAAGGGCAACGCGGTCCCGCTCTTCCCGCCCGATTCGCGCTTTCTCGCGCTCCTCGTGCCGTACGCGATCTCCGTGGACCCGATGCGGTTTTCGTGGTGCGGCACCGACGGCGTCGAATGCCTGAACCACGCCTCGCTCGTCTGGCAGGACATCCAGGACGCGGCCGAGGCGCACTACGACCGCACGGCCGCGTGCGCGTTCACCACGTTCGTCGCCTACGAGTGGTCGGCGACGCCGGGGGGCCGGAACCTCCATCGCAACGTCATCTTCCGGAACGCCGTCGTGCCCGCGCTGCCGACGAGCTACATGGAGGAGCACACCGCGGAGGGGCTCCGTGCGGCGATCCGCCAGGACTGCATCGACGGCCTGCCCGGCTGCGACGCGCTCGCCATCCCGCACAACCCGAACGCCAGCGTGGGGCTCATGTTCGCCCCGACGAACGACGACGGGTCGCCGCTCACGGCCGCGAACGCGCGCGCACGCGCAGCCATGGAGCCGCTGGTCGAGATGATGCAGCACAAGGGCAGCTCCGAGTGCCGGCCCGGCATCGGCACGACGGACGAGCGCTGCGGCTTCGAGAGCCTGAACCGGCTGACGCTCTTCTCGCTCACGGACACGAACGCCGCGTTCTCGCCGCAGTCCTACGTCCGCACCGGATTCCTCGAGGGGCTGGCGCAGCGCGAGCTGCTCGGCGTGAACCCCTTCCAGATGGGCTTCATCGGCAGCACCGACACGCACAACGGCACGGCCGGCGACGTGAACGAGGTGGACTGGCAGGGCCATCTCGGGACGACCGACGCCACGCCGCCGTTCATGCTGAATCGCATTCCGCCGGGTGGCATCGAGACCAACCCGGGCGGCCTCGCGGTGCTCTGGGCCGAGGAGAACTCGCGCGACGCGCTTTTCGCGGCCATGCGCCGGCGCGAGGCGTACGCCACCAGCGGCACGCGGCCCATCGTGCGCGTGTTCGCCGGCCGCTACCCGCAGGCCATGTGCAACGATCCCGAGTTCGTGCGCACCGGGTACCGCCGCGGCGTCCCGATGGGCGGGGAGCTCGGCCCGACGAACTCCCGGCGGAGCCCACGCTTCGCCATCCTCGCGAGCAGCGACCCGGGCGATCCGGGCGTTCCGGGAACGCCACTCGAGCGCGTCCAGATGGTCAAGGGCTGGATCGACGCGGCCGGACAGACCCACGAGAAGGTGTTCGACGTCGCCGGCGGGGATACCGACGGCGCGGTCGACCCGCTCACCTGCGCACGCAGCGGGACCGGGCACGCCCAGCTCTGCACCGTCTGGCGGGACCCCGAGTTCGACGCGAGCGAACGCGCCTTCTACTACGCCCGCGTCCTCGAGAATCCGACCTGTCGCTGGAGCGCCCGGCTGTGCAACGACCTCGGCGTCGATTGCAGCAACCCCTCATCGGTGCCGCCCGAGTACGTGCGCTGCTGCGACACGGTCTACGCGAGGACCATCCAGGAGCGGGCCTGGACGTCGCCACAGTGGTACGAGCCCGAAGGGATCGCGCGCCTGAGCGCCTACATCCGGAACGCGGACGACCCTGCGCGCGGCACCCTCAGCCTGCGGGCGCGCGCCGGCGCCGCGACGCCCATGCCCGACCTCGCCACCACGGATTTCAGCGTGTCCATTCAGGACGACGACCAGATCTATTCGGCGGTCGTCCCGGCTGGCACGCTGCAGGCGATGCCGGGGGGCGGTTGGGAGCTCCTCGACGATTCGGGCGCGGTGGGCGGCCTCCGGCGGCTCGTCATTCGCCGTGCGGGCGGTGGGCTCGCCATCGATCTCCGCACCGTGACGTTGGACCTCTCGGCGGCCGATCCCGTCGAGCACATGGTGGAGGTCCGCTTCGCGGCCGGCGACTGGGCGGCCACGCACGTCCGGCTGTGGACTACGCGCGGGGGACGCCTGGAGACGCACTGACCATGGCCAACGCTCTCCGGCGGCCCGCGCTGCACTTCGCGGTGCTCGGCGCGCTGCTCTTCGTCCTCGAGCGCCGCGTCTGGCCACCCCTCGCGCCGGAGCGGTCGGCCGAGGTCGTCATCCCCGCGAACCGGATCGCGGCCCGCGCGGAACGCTTCGCGCGCGACACGGGGCGTCCGCCGACGGCGGAGGAGCGAGTCGTCCTCGTCGCCGAGGCGGTGGACGAGGAGCTCCTCTATCGCGAGGCCCTGGCGCGCGCGCTCGACCGCGACGATCGCAGCATCCGCGGCCACCTGGCCGAGAAGATGCGCTTCCTCGAGCCGGCGAGCGGCGACGACGCGCCGGCGCTCGCGAGGCACGCGGTGGCCCTCGGCCTCGACCGCAGCGACGCGTTCGTCCGTCGCGTCCTCGTCGAGAAGATGCGGCTTCTCGCCCGCCGCGAGAGCGAGGAGGCCGAGCCCGACGACGCCACGCTGGCGGCGTACATGGCCGGAAACCCGGAGCGCTGGCGCCTGCCGGCGCGGGCGACGGTGCAGCAGGTCTTCCTGCGCGACGCCGACCCCGAGCGCGCCGCCGTGTTGCTCGCCCGGCTCCGTGCCGGCGGCGCCGACTTCGCGCGGGTCGGCGATGCCTTTCATGCGGGTCCGGTCGTGCCCGACGCCGCGCGGCCGACGCTCGCGAGCCTACTCGGCGAGGCGATCGCGGCGCATGCGTTCGCGGCTCCGTTGCGCGAGTGGGACGGTCCGCTGCGGTCGCCGTGGGGCATGCACCTCGTGCGCGTCGTGTCGCGGACGGCTCCGGTGCTGCCCGCCGTCGCCGACGTGCGCCCGGCGCTCGTGCTGTCGTGGCGCGAGGGGCGGCGTCAGGCGCGCGAGCGCGGCATGCTCGCCGAGCTCAGGCGGCGTTGGCGCGTGGTCGTGGAGGAGGATCGCGGGGCATGAGGTCGCTGCTCCTCCTCGCACCGGTGCTCGCGTTGCCAGCGCTCGCCCTCGCGCATCCGCTCGAGCCGTCGCTCCTGGAGCTCCGCGAGGGTGGCGCCGGCCACGTGAACGTCGTCTGGACCACGCCCGCCCGCCGGGTGCCCGGCGTCGTGATGCGCGTCGTCCTCCCGCCGCGCTGCCGCGATGCCGCGCCGCCGGAGGTGACGGACGACGTCGAGCGCATCGTGACGCGCTGGAGCGTCGAATGCGGTCCCGAGGGGCTCGTGGGAGAGCGGCTATCGGTGACCGACCTCGCCGAGGCGCGGAGCGAGGTGCTCGTGCGCCTCTTCTTCCGCGACGGGCGCCTCGTACAGGGTGTGCTGACCGAAGACGCCCCCGAGCTGACCATCCCGGCGGAGCCGCGGCGGCTCGACGTGGTGGCCGCCTACGGGCGGCTCGGCGTCCATCACATCCTCACGGGCCTCGACCACCTCGCCTTCGTGCTCGGCCTCCTCCTGCTCGTCGGTGGGCGGTCGTTCCTGCCCGCGGTCACGGCCTTCACGCTCGGCCACAGCGTGACGCTGGCGCTCGCGGTGCTCGGCCTCGTCGCCGTGCCGCAGCGGCCCGTCGAGGTGCTGATCGCGGCCAGCGTGTTCGTGCTCGCCGTCGAGCTCGCGCGGGACGGCCAGGCGCCGCGCTCGCTCCTGGCGCGGCGGCCCTGGGTCATGGCGTGTGCCTTCGGGCTGCTGCACGGCTTCGGCTTCGCCGGCGCGCTCGCCGACATCGGGCTGCCCGAGGGCGACATCCCGCTGGCGCTCGGCTCGTTCAACGTGGGCATCGAGCTGGGGCAG
>Ga0111539_10001526_pt1 | contig 30868 bp, 23 predicted proteins | sample RhiMethybrSRZTD1_FD_79667 | JGI IMG/M metagenome (GOLD analysis project Ga0111539, IMG submission 79667) | Populus rhizosphere microbial communities from Tennessee, USA - Rhizosphere MetaG P. TD hybrid SRZTD1 (version 2) (version 2) | ecosystem: Host-associated > Plants > Roots > Rhizosphere >...
GAGCCGCTGCCGCGCCGAGGAACGCATGTGAGCCGAGAGGTATGGGCGCTCCGATCAGGCGAGCCGCTGCCGCGCCGAGGAACGCGCTTGAGCCGACAGGCACCGGCGCTTACTGATCGAGGTTCTCCAGACGGATGCCGAGCCCGGAACGAAAATCCTCTCGCGCTTGGGCGATGCGCTTCAAAAACTCCGGGTCATTCTCCAAACGGTACTCCAACCAATCTTCCTCCGAACCGAAGCCGATCAGCACTCCCGCGGGCTTTCCATGGCGCGTAATCACAATTTCCGTCTCCTCGGCGATCCGCAAATAACGGGAGAGATCGTCTTTCACGCGGGCGAGGGCGACTTCACGTCTCGGGCTCGCCTTCCTCGCGGAGCCATCTCTCCGCCTGCTCTTTGCTGACGATCGCGAGGATTTCAACTGACGTTTCGGTGACATCGTAGAACACCCGAATCTCGCCCACACGAAGACGATACTGCGGCCGCTGGAGTCCCCGAAGTCGCTTGATGCGGCTCTTTGACACCCGAGTCGGCTCGTGGCGGAGAAACCGCTCCAAAGCGTCATCTACGGTTGCGCGCTCGTGAGCGTGAAGCGCTTTCCGTTCCCGAATGGCGCCGGGAGAGAGCAGAATCTCATGTCGCACGATAGCCAGAATATAGCCAGAATGTATCTATCGGCAACTGGAGAGAGACGATGCAGCGGTTCGGTTCCCCGTGGTAAAGTCATGCAGTGACCGCAGCACCTCGCGTCTTCGTCATCGCCGCCTCACTGTGCCTTTCGACTTTGCCGGCCCCTTCCTGGGCCGCAACCCGTCTCGTTCCCCAACAATTTGCAACGATTGCCAGCGGCTTGGCCGCCGCCAGCTCCGGGGACACCGTGCTGGTGAGCTGCGGGACTTATCTCGAACAAGGGCTCCTGCTCAAGTCCGGGGTGACGATCCGCAGCACATCGGAAAATCCGGCCTGCGTCACGATCAACGGCAACGGATTGGGACGCGTGTTCGATGCGGTGGACGTCGATTCGACCGCCCGTCTCGAAGGGCTCACCATTCAAGGCGGCAATGCCACCGCCGGCGAATTCTACGCGAACATCGGCGGAGGGCTGCGCTGCGTGCGCTCCCACCCGCGCGTCCGCAATTGCACGTTTACCGGCAACGTCGCCAAGTTCGGCGGCGCCGTGGGCTGCGAGCGATCCAACCCTTCCTTGATCGATTGCACGTTTCTAGACAACGAGGCGAACGGAAGCGATTGGGCGGCGGGCGGCGCATTCTACTGCCGCTTCTCGGGACCGATCGTGATGACGAACGCAACCTTCATTTCCAACGAAGTGCACGCGAGCACCACGCCGGCCGACGGCGGCGGAATCTTTTCGCAAGAATCGATCATTCAAGCGACGAACTGCACGTTCACCGGGAATTCCGCCCAAGCGGGAGCCGGCGGTTTCTATTCCTTCGACCACGACGCGTCCGTATTCATCGGCTGCACGTTCACAGCCAACACGGCCAATGCCGGCGGCGCCATGTATCTGGAAACTTCCTACGGTCGTTTTATCGATTGCACGTTCCAAGACAACACGGCGGCCAACGGCGGCGGTGTGTTCATGGCGATGTCCTCTCGTCCGTATTTCAACGACTGCGATTTTCTCTCCAATCACGCGACACCCTTCGCCGGCGGAGGTTTGGATTCGTTCGGCTCCATCTCCGAGATCTTGAACTGCACATTCATCGGCAACACGGCGCAAACGTTCGGAGGAGGGTTGCGCTTCGAAGGCGCCTCGCAAGCGACGATCGATCGCGCCGTCGTGCGCGGAAACACATCGGTCAGCCAAGGTGGTGGAATTCAACTCGCCGGCACGACGACGGCAACGGTCACGAATTCCACGATTCACGGTAACGCAGGCTTGAATGCAGGGGGGATCGCTCTCACCGGAAGCGCGACTGCCGCAATCTCGCGCGTCCTCATCACCGGCTCGACCGCCGGCGCCGCCGTGTCCTGCGCGGGATCCTCGAGTATCACTCTTTTCGAGTGCGACAACTTCGGAAACGCCGGCGGCAATTGGACGGGATGCATCGCCGGACAGCAGTTCTTGAACAATAATTTGTCCGCCGATCCGTTGTACTGCGACGCGGCGAACGGCGTCTTGACGCTCACACTTCCCGATTCCCCCTGCCTCCCCGAGAACACCGTTTCCGGTCAGCTCATCGGGCGCTACGGCGAGGGCTGCGGATGTCCGGCGAATGTGACCGTGCGCGTTCCCGACGATTTCCCGACGATCGCCGCGGCGCTCGCCGCGTCACAACCCGGCGACGTCATCGGCATCTGCTCGGGAAACTACAACGAAACGATTTCGATCAAAGAAGGTGTGCATTTGGTCGGTGCACGCGCCAACTTGACGCGCGTCTATACGAGCGGATCGGCCGCATCCTCGCTCTTGAACGCGCGCGGCATTCAAGATTCCACACTCGTCTCCGACCTCACGCTTGATGCCGCGGGGGCGCTTCCGTTCACCGTGCTCGCCGAATCGACGACGACCGGTTTGCACCTCGAGCGCACGAAGATCACCGGCGCGTCCTCGTGGGGTGTCGTGAATGGACCCGATTCGCAGCTTCACTTGGGCGGCGGGTTGGCCGGCGCGAACGACATTTTCGCGAACGGCGGCGCACTTCTGCGCCTCATGAAGAATGAGAACACAAGTGCGGACTCGCTCGATGCGCTGCTCAATTTCTGGGGCACGACGAACTACGCAGTGATCTTGGCTGCGCTGCAAGGCCCCATCCTCTCCTGTCCCATCACCGACTCGACCCACACGAAGATTCTCTGCGCGCCGCTCTCCGCCTTGCCGGCGGCAGCGCCCTCGTCCTCGATCGTTCGCCTGTCCACCTCGCCCAATCCCTTCCGGGAGAGCGTGGCCGTCGCCTTCACGCTGACCCACCCGGTGGCCGAGGCCACCCTTCAAGTGCATGATGTCCGCGGACGGCGCATCCGCACCCTGCATCTCGGAGCGCGGGAGCCGGGGACTTCTCGGGTCGTCTGGGATGGGCTCGAAGAGCGGGGGACCCCCACGGCCCCGGGAATCTATTTCGTCCGCCTTTTGGGTTGCGGCCCACCCCAGGGAGCGCGAATCGTCCGGGTGCGGTAGCCTTCGCGGCGCAGGTTCGTTGAACGAAATCAGCCTGGTTTTCGTCCTATCCATTGGGCGTAAGAGTGTTTTTCCGAGGGGCCCTCTCATTGCAGACCAATACCGACGCCGAGCTCGTCGCCCGGTCGCAAAACGGCGATGAGCGCGCCTTCAATTCACTCGTCGGGCGATGGGAAACGAGCCTCTATGCCTTCGTAAGAAGGACGCTGGGGGATTCCGAGGACGCCCGCGACGTCTGCCAAGAAACCCTGGTCAAGGCGCACGCGAACATCGGCCGGCTTCGCGACGGGGAGAAATTCAAGGCATGGATTCACCATATCGCGCTCAATCTTTGCCGCGATCGGTTTCGATCGGCCAAAGGAAGAGCGGACATGGTCTCGCTCGACGAAACCGGGAGCGAGGAAATCGAACGCTTGGCGGAGCTTTATCCGTCCATTCATTCGGAGCAGGACGCTCACCGAGTGGGAGTGCAGGAAGTCTTGGCATCGATTCTGGCGAAAATTCCGGAGGAGCAGCGAGCCTCGATACTCTTGCGGGAGTATCAAGGCTTCACTTCGGAAGAGATCGGAAACATCATGGGCGTACCGGCAGCGACAGTTCGCACGCGCATCTACTACGGGCTGCGGACGCTTCGGAAGCAGCTCGACGAGCGCGGCATCTCGCGCGCGGACTTGACGTGAGGAGGGAAGGATCATGAAACAGGAACCGATCGATCCCAAACGAGAACGCTTGATCGCGTATCTCTACGGGGAAATGACGGAAGAAGAGAGCAAGTCTTTCGTCCGCATGCTGGAGAGCGATACAACCCTCCGTGCAGAATACGAAGAGCTGCGCGGCGCGCGGGAGATTCTCTCCGGGTGGAGAGTGCCCGAGCCGACGCCGAGCTTCGTGTTCTTGAATGAGACTGCGGGCCGTCCCAAAGGCGCCGCGTGGTGGAAGAAATTCGAGTTCCTGCGCGGCGCAGGGGGATTCGGATTGGGGCTGGCCACGGCGGCGGCCGTCGCCTTGGTCTTGGCCATCACCGGATTCCACGTGGAGAAGTTGGACGGCGGGTTGGCGTTCCGTTTCGGCGAAGAGAAACGAAACGTGCTGCCGTCCTCCGAGGCGTTGGATCGGTTCGAGCTCAGCAATCCGACTCGGAGCGCGCCTTTGGAATTCGCCAACGGCGCGAAGCCGGCGGCGCCGAACGCGGCCGCCGCGTCTTCAGGCGAGTACATTACACGCGCCGAATTCGAGAAGATGTCCAATGAGATGGTGGGATCGATCGTGGATCTCTTGAACGAGTACGGCAATCATCAGAATCAAGAGGTCACCGGAGTTCTGCAGGCGATGTACGCTCAGTTGTCCGACAAGCAGAGCCGCGACTCCGAGGAGATTCGCCATCGCATGAGCGCTTTGGGGGTGGAGCTCTTGATGCGGCAGGCGAAGAACAAACCGTCTTCGGGCGAGCTTCGCATTCAGCCGACTTCGAGTGAAGAGAGTGAGATCGTGAGCCCTTGGAAATCCCTGGAGTGGAAGGAAGAGTGGAGATGAAATTCGGAATCCCCCTGGCTGCAATTCTCTTGGGGGTAACGTGCCCGCGGGCCTTCGCGTGCGATCCTCCGGCGTCCGAGAAAATGGCGCGGCAGATCGGCGTGATGGAGAAGATCGTGAATCAGGTTCTCGTCGACAGCCCGAACTTTTTTATTCAGGAGCGCGAGAACTGCCGCGGGATGTATGTGAAAGACGAAGGGCTCGTGTTCACCTTTTCCGCGTCGCTCGTCGAGAAAGATTGGGATCTCGACAAGCTCATGAAGTGGGGAGACGTCACGGTGGAAAAGACCGAGGACGGCTATACCGTACGTCGCAACGAGAAAGACAAAGATAAGGACAAGGGCGAGGACAAAGACGACGAAGACGATGAAGACATGGAGGATATGGACGTAGCTGCGCTACGCAAGAAGCAGGAGCGGACATTCCTGCGCGGCAAGGCGGAGCTGATCGACGTGATCCTCGACTACGGCGACACGATGACCACGCTGGATCCGGGCAAGTACCTGACGATCGTCGGTTACTTGCGGGATAGCGACTACTTCGAAGAGGAAGGCTTCAGCCGCATCATCCTGAAGGCGAAGATCGACGACATCCGCGCCTATGGCACAGGGAAGATCACCGAAGACGACATGGTGAAGCGGATCACGCAGGCGAAATTCTAAGGTTCAAAACCCCTGCACTTTGGTATTCGACGGTTCGCCTGGACGGAGCCGCCGGTGCCTTTCGGCTCAAGCGCGTTCCTCGGCGCACCGTCAGCGCAATTTACCAGTGACGGTCGTCGGTTGGCCTCTTGGCTCGCGATGCGTTCCTCGGCGCGGCAGCGGCTCGCCTCGTGCTCAGCTTCCCGGTGTCTCTCGTCTCCACTGCAGGTCCTCGCGCGCTTCCATTACAGGCGCGCTGCGGTACACAGTTCGACTCGAGACACCGGGAATCTGAGCGGCGACCGCCGCTGCGCCTCCGGTACGCCAGCTCGCCACGAGGCCAACCTTCCTCCTTTGGCAAACCGTGCCGCACTCTTTGGTACGTCAGGAGACCTCAGCGCGCAGCACATGCCTCAACACGAAAATTGCCGGCCGTCAGGCGGCGCCGAAGGTCAAGCCATTCGACTCGAGACACCGGGAATCTGAGCGGCAACCGCTGCTGCGCCTCCGGTACGCCATTCGCCTCGAGGCACCGGCTTACTCCTGTGGCGAACCGGCGAAGGAAACATTGCAGGGCTGTGGCACCTTCAATTTCGCCTGCTGCAGGCGCTTCACCGTCATCTGAAATCAGGCCTTAAGAAGAAAGCCCCGGTCTCCAGGGAGACCGAGGCTTCTTCACGCAGATGGACCGAATTGCTTACGGCACCATGTCGCCGTACTTGACGCTGCAGCCGTAGGACTTGGTGCGCGATTCCGTGACGGGCTTGCCCGCGGCAATCGCCGTCAAAGCGGCCGTGACGTAGTTCACGTCGCCGAGCTTTCCGGGTGAGGGATCGTTGTCGATCGCCCCCGCGTACGCGACCGAGCCGTCCTTGGCGATCACGTACATGTGCGGGGTTGTCTTCGCGCCGTAAGCGCGACCGACCGTGCCGCCTTCATCGAGCAACACGGGATACGCCATCCCGTATTCGCTTTTGGCCTTCACGTTGCGGTCGAGACCGTAGCCCTGCTTCCCAGGTGCTGCTGAGTTGATGGCGAGCCACACGACTCCCTGCTTCGCAGCGGCCTCGTACGTCGAGATCATGGACTTGCTGTTGACGTGATGCTTCTTCACGAACGGGCAGTCGGGGTTGAACCACTCCAACACGACGGTCTTGCCCTGCTTCGTGTACTCGGAGAGCGTGTGCGACTTGCCCTCGGTGTCCTTCAGCGTGAAATCGGGCGCCATGGTGAGGTCGGCCGAGTCCGCCGTCTTCTCCATCTTGGCCGGCGCTGCCGCCTTGTCACCCTCTTCCGCCTTCGTGGTCTTGGTGAGCTCCTCGGTTCCGGCCAAGGCTCCGGAAGAGGCGATCTGCAGAGTCAGTAATGCCGCGGCCAATCCTGCCGCGCTCTTCGGAAACTTCATCGTATGAATTCCTCCATTCTTGCGGAGCTTCGCAGTTTTTCGGGCAATTGAGACGCCCGTGAGGAGCCTACTCCTTTGGGGACCGGAAGGTTCCTCGCGAAGCGGTTTTCTCCAGGGCTTTGACGGATTGGGCTAAGCGGCCGGCCCGATCCAACCCAAAAGAAAGAAGGTTCCGAGAGCGATCGTCAAGAGGCTCGAGGTCGTCAAAGCGAAGCGCAGCTTGGATTTCGTCGTTTCCATCTTGACCTGAGGAACGACGATCAAAGCACCCACGACGTAATCGAGGATTCCGACCCCGATCAAAACGAGACCGATGATCTCGCGCGGCTCCATGAAGTCTCCATTTCGGGGCTCGGGAGGATGGAAGTTTGGCGCCCAAAACGCTATCGTCAAACGGATGGAGCTGCCCAAGCCTCGCGGTCGATTCGCTGTCAGCCTCCTGCTTCCCCTGATCCTGGCGGATCCGGGGCGCGCCGCTGCGCCCCAGGTCGGTTTCCGGACTGGCGAGCAGCCCTATTCCGTCGCTTTACACATGCATTCCAGCTACAGCGAGGGGGACGGAAGCTACGAGTGGCATTCCGACAAGGCCACCCAATACCACCAGGACGTCATCTGGTGGTCGGAGCACGACTGGCGCACGTTTCATTCGCAATTCACGACCCAATACACGTTCGAAAACACGTTCTACGAGGCGCAATACGGGCGCTGGACCGAGCCGGACGAAGCCTTCCCCGGCGAATTTCGCTATTGGCAGATTACCGGAGTTCCCACCGTTCTGTATGCCACCGCGGTCGTCGACTCCATGCACAGTCAAGGAGCGAAGAGCTTCTTTTTCCTGGCCGATGACCCGCAAACGTCGCCGAACTTTCGCAAAGTCTATTGGCAGCAGGAGTGCTCCAACAAACAGAGCAAGTACAACCTGTCCAGCCGCCTGAAAGTGCGCTGGTCCATATTTCCGGAACCGTTCGACGCTCAAAACGGAAAGTTCGTGATGGAGATGGGACTCTCCAAGCATCCGGGCGGCGATCATGTGATCCGCTACGTGATGGGCTCGATGGCCGACGAGCCCAGCACTTCGGTGCAGTTGCCCTTCACGTTCAATCAGTGGAACACGTTCGAGGTCGACGTGACCGCGGACGCGATCGCCAAGTTCACGACCGGCGGAGCGGATACGCTGCGCGGCGAGGACAACGCGCTCTACAAAATGACCATGGGAATGGAAGTGCGCAACGGCGTGACCGCGAAGGTCTTCGTCGACGACTTGCGCTACATCGCCGATCCGTCGCTCGATGTCCAATACTTCATGAACAAGCAGCAGCAATTCACGAGCTTCTACGAGACACTCTATCCCAGCGTACGCCAGCTCGTGGGCACGGAGATCTCCAAGTTTCGGGCGCAGCCGCACATGAACGCGTTTACGCCCGAGCCCTTCTTGATCGACTACGGCAATCATGTGTGGTCGGACACGCTCTACTACGCCGTGGACCAAGTGCATGCCGCCGGCGGCGCCATCTCCATGAATCACCTCTTCGGCTCCGGCGTGTATGGGATCTTGAACGAGACGCCGGCACAGAAAGCGGTGCGGGTCCACAATATGAAACTGGCGATGATCGCGACGAAGTGCTATCGCGCCGACATTCTCGAGGTGGGGTATCGCTGGCGCGGGGGAATCGTTCTGGCCGATCACCTCAATACCTGGGACGCGGTCACCGGGAACGGCATCTACGTGACGGGAACCGGCGTGACCGACAGCCACGGCACCGAGCCGTTCAACGGGTGGGGACCGTGGCAGCCGAATGCGGCGATGGAGAACAATTTCACGACTTGGCTCTATGCAACGCAGTTCGATCGTCTGGAATTCATCGATGCGATGTTGGCGGGACGAGCATTCTTCGGAGATCCGAATCTGTTCGACGGAACGCTGGATCTCGCGACCGGCGAGGGATTCCCCATGGGCCGGATCGTGTACACGGACAAAGGGCAGCACGATCTTTTGGTTTATATCGAGCCCGTGCCTCCCGATGTTCAAGTCCGGCTCAAGCAGGGGGAGATTCGCGCCAGCGGGCCAGAGTACTTGGACGTGAATTACCTGCGCGATGAAGTCTTGAGCGGCACGGTCGTCGGTCAAGCGTTCACCGACACCGTCAGCTTGGACACCACGCTTCCTTCGTTTGCGCGAATCGAGGTGCGCAGCGCAACCGGCGCCGTGTGGTCCTTCTCGAATCCCATTCACTTCTTGCACCAGTTTCCCGCCAACGGCATCCCGCCCTTGCGGGTGGCCGGTTCTCTCGGGCCTTTGGCGATTCGCTCCGCCGCACACTTCACGTGGAAGTCCGCCTCGTTCGACTCCACCCAGGGGCATTTGATTCTGGGAGGGGACGAGTCTCCCGAAGGACAGGGCAGCATTGAAATCGAATGCGGCAGCTTGGGAATCCCCGGCGGTGTCACCGGCGCGGCCCATTCCACGTTCGATGCCGGCGTTTTGACGCTCTCCGGATTCTCCGGCGCCGGGTCCACGATCGAGGTGCTGTGGGGTCCGGTTGGAGTTCTCGATCAGCTTCCGCAGGTGCGCGAGGTGTCTTTGGGACTGGGCTATCCCAACCCCTTCCGTGACGCGGGCATGATCTGCGAGTTCGCTCTCCCGAAGGCGACCCACGCCCGCCTTCAAGTGCATGACGTGCAGGGCCGGCTCGTTCGCGTGTTGGTGGATGAGAATCGCGAGGCTGGAATCCATCGGATCGCCTGGGACGGGAACGATTCCAAGGGGAAGCCAGCTGCCAATGGCGTCTACTTCCTGCGCCTCGACGCGGACGGCCGCTCGCTCACTTCCAAGGCCATCAAGACGCGTTGACCTGAATACCGCGCCATTCTAGGGTTCCCAGGTCATGACCGAACCCACCGTCGATTCCTATTCCGATCCGACTCGCCTGCGCCAGTTCATGAAGCATCTTCTGAACGACGTGCGCGCGCTCGAAAAGATGATCGAAGAGGGAATGATCGAGAAAGGCATCCGCCGGATTGGAGCGGAGCAGGAGCTCTTTCTCGTCGATCGCAACGGATGGGGTCCAGCACCGGTGGCCGAAGAGGTTCTGAAGAGCCTCGACGATCGCGTATTCACGCCCGAAGTCGGGCGTTTCAACATCGAATTCAACGTGGAGCCGATTCTCTTTGGTGGGAGCTGTTTGTCGCAGCTCGAAAAAATTCTGACGGAGCGCATCGAGGAAGCCCGGGGGGCGGCGAACGACGGCGGTTGGGAAGTCGTCATGACCGGAATTCTTCCCACGATTCAGAAGTCCGATCTCGGGCTCGAGAACATGATGGCGAAGCAGCGCTACTACGCTCTCAACAGCGCGATCCGCAGGCTTCGGGGAGAAGAATTCGAGATCCGCATCACCGGAACGGATGATTTAAGCCTGCGCCACGAATCGGTCATGCTCGAAGCGTGCAACACGAGCTGCCAAGCCCATTTCCAAGTGGGTCCGGAAGAATTCGCCGAGCTCTACAATTTGGCGCAGGTGTGCACGGCGCCCGTGCTCGCCGCTGCGGTGAACTCGCCTTTGCTCTTCGGGCGCCGCTTGTGGAAGGAGACGCGCATCGCTCTCTTCCAGCAAGCGGTGGACACGCGCCAACCCGGACATCATTTGCGCGAGAGAAGCGCGCGGGTCAGCTTCGGAAACGATTGGGTGCGCGAATCCGTGCTGGAGATCTACCGCGAGGACATCACGCGTTTTCGCGCCGTCTTGGGCATCGACATCGAAGAGGATCCGTTCAAGGTGTTGGAGCAAGGCGGAGTGCCGAAGCTGCAGGCGCTCGCCCTGCACAACGGGACGATTTATCGCTGGAACCGCCCCTGCTACGGGATCCTCGACGGCAAACCGAATCTGCGAATCGAGTTCCGTGCGCTCCCCGCCGGCCCCACTGTCGTGGATGAAGTCGCCAACGCCGCATTCTGGTTCGGGCTTCTCTCCGCGCTTTCGCGAACCTATCAAGACATCACCAAGGTGATGGAGTTCGACACGGCCAAGAAGAATTTCATCGACGCATCGCGCAACGGACTGCGCGCCCAGCTGACCTGGGTCGACGGAAAAAGCGTTCCTGCGCGCACGCTGATCTCGAAGGAGCTCTTGCCGATCGCGCGCGAGGGACTTCAGCGCGCCAACATCGAGCCCAAGGACATCGATCGCTATCTCGGGGTCATCGAGGAGCGGGTCGCTTCGGAGAGGACCGGCGCGCAATGGCTTTTGGATTCTCTCGCGGCGATGGATGGGGACGCGAAGATCGGTGAGAAGATGTCGGCGCTCACCGCGGCGACGCTCGCACGGCAACGGAACGGCCAGCCGGTGCACACCTGGGAGCTGGCTCGCCTCGACGAGGGAGGGGGATGGGAATCGAACTACCAGCGCGTCGAGCAATACATGTCCACCGACCTCTTCACCGTGCATGAAGACGAAGTCATCGATCTCGTCGCCAACATGATGGATTGGAAGCACATTCGCCACATTCCGGTCGAGGACGAAGAGCATCGCCTGATCGGGATCGTTTCGTATCGCACGCTGCTGCGTCTTTTGGCGCGCGACTTCCCGCGCGGGAACAATTCTCCGATTCCGGTGCGCGAAGTGATGCACCGCAATCCGATCACCGTCGATCCCCAGACCACGACCTTGGAAGCGATCGAGCTCATGCGCAAGCACAAGGTCGCGTGCCTTCCCGTGGTGCTCAACGATCGCTTGGTCGGCATCGTCACCGAGCACGATTTCTTGCGCGTCGCCGGCGATCTTCTGACCAAGAAGCTGCGCGAGCAGGAGGGGCAGCTCTAGTGCAAGCTGCGGCGCAGGCTCCTCGCACGGAGCGGGAATTGGGAAACCGGGTACTCGGCCGGGCCGGTTCTCCGGCGAATGGACCAACGCTCGTTTGCATCGCGGGAATTCACGGCAACGAGCCCGCCGGTTTGGAAGCGCTGGCCGCGGTCTTCGAGAACTTGCGCGCCCATGGCGCAGTCCCGAATGGAGAATTCATCGGTCTCGCCGGCAATCTTCGCGCGCTCGCGGAAGGTGTTCGCTACATCGCGAAGGATTTGAACCGGCAATGGAAGCCGGAGCGCGTCGATGCGCTCGTGCGCGAGGGAAACGGAACGGCGGCGGACGAGGAAGATTTGGAGCAGCGCGAGCTTCTGGCGGCGCTGCACGAGATCTTCGCGCGGGCGCGCGGGCCGGTGTACGTTTTCGATCTGCACACAGCGTCCGCGGCGACGGCGCCGTTTCTGATCTTCGGCGATACGCTGCGCAATCGCGACTTTGCGATGTCCTTTCCCACCCCGATCGTCCTGGGACTCGAGGAACAAGTGCGCGGCACGATCATGGAATACGTTTCCAGCTTGGGGCATGTCGCCATTGCGCTCGAAGGCGGGCAGCACGACGACCGCGCGTCGGTGAAGCATCACGAAGCGGCGATTTGGATCGCGCTCTCCGCCGCCGGCGTGTTCGATGCGGGCCAGGCGACCGAAGAGGCGCGCGCTACGCTGCGCGATGCGGCCAAGGATGCTCCGCGCATCGTGGAGATCGTCTCTCGCCATGCGATCCAGCCGGAAGACCGCTTCGAGATGAAGCGCGGATTTCGCAATTTCGCGCGCGTGGAGCGGGGAGAAGTGCTGGCGAACGACAAGAGCGGGCCGATTCTCTCGCCCGGGTCGTATCGATTGCTGTTCCCGCTCTATCAAAAGCTCGGCGACGACGGCTTCTTTCTCGCGCGTCCGGTGAACTCCGTTTGGCTCGCCGTTTCGGCGGCCTTGCGGCGTTCCGGCATTTCGCGCCTGGCGCCGTACCTTCCCGGAGTCTCACGCCATCCCCGGCGCCGCGACACGCTGGTCGTGGACCAACGCATCGCGCGCTTCTGGATTCGCGAAGTCTTCCATCTCTTGGGCTATCGCCTCGAAGCGGTGCGCGGCAAGAAATGGATTGTTCGCCGCCAGGATCCGAACGGGAACGTGTAACGCGGGCGGATCCTACGCGTCCCAATCGTCGGGAATGCGCTTTTCCCAATCGCGAATCTGCCGGTCGGCTTCGTCGCGTGCGATGCCGTAGACTTCTTGCACCTTACCGACGAGCTGATCGCGTTTTCCGGCAATGCGATCCAGATCGTCATCGGTCATCTTGCCCCACTGCTCCTTGACCTTGCCCTTCCACTGCTTCCAATTTCCTTCGATGCGATCCCAATTCATGATTCCTCCTGCGGGCCATGGGCCTCGAGTTTTCCGGGGAGAAACGCCCCGATTCAACTCTGGTCCGGATGATCCGCAGGATCGGATGGCAAAGTTCGGGGGCGGTTGCGGATTTCACTCAAACTGATGCGGATGGTTTCGTGCGAGCGGCGCAGCGAATCCAACTCGGAGCTAGGGGCGGGTTCGGCGCGACGGCGTGCGGAGCGCTCGATGAAGTGCAGGAGGGCCTCGCGTCCTTTGAAGACGAGAAGCGTGTCCAGATACTCGAGCGCCGTTCCGCGAAGTCGCTCGTCGCCGCTTTCGAGAACTTCCAACGTGGCGGTCAGCTGTGCGTTGGGATAGATGAGACCCAAGAGCGCGAAGACATAGCGCAGTGGCGCACCGGAAGACGGCGGCCGGGCATCTTCCTCGCGATCCAAAAGTCGCTCACCGGCCCGCTCGAGACGTTTCTCGGAGATCTCGAGATCTAAAACCTTGACGATCGCCTCGGTCTGAATGGCGGCCCGCTGTCGCGCAGCGATTTTGACCAAGGCTTCGGCGCAGCGGAAGCGCACTTCGAAGCGCGGATCATGCAGTCCCTCGTGCAAGCCGACCGCGGCGCGCAGCGAATCGGATCGCGCCAAGATGCGTGGGACACGCCGCCGGATCGAGAATTCCTCTTCCGGATCGAGAAGCGCGTCGATCAGTTGTCCGACCCACTTGTCGACTCCCGACGCCAACGCGCGCGCGGCATCCGAAGAGACTTCGTCCCAAGCCAGAAGACGAATGAGATGCGGGATCAAGGTTGGATCCCATTTCTCGGAGGATGCGAGAAGGCGCCGCACACGAATCGAATCTCCGGAGCGCAAATCGAGAACCCTGGCGACGACCGGATCGGGCGGCAGCGCATGCTGCGGCGACACGATCGCGCCGGCGGAGCGAATCTCCGACGGCGTGATGGAGCGCATTTCCCGCGTCGACAGCGTGCGCAGGAATACGGAGCGCGTCGTCTCGTCCTCGATGGTCTCCGGATCGAGAGTGGAATCGCGCCGCAGGAGACTGCGCTCGAGCGCGGCGACATATCCGCGATGCAGGCGCGGCGCCAACAAGAGACAGCCAAGGGAGAGTAGAACGGCCAGCGTCAAGAGAACTGGCTCGGCGGCTCCGCTCGCAAAGATCAGGATCGCGTGGATCGCGATCGCCCCGATTCCTTCTCCGGCGCGATCGAAGCCGACATCGACGAGCGTCTTCGCCGTGCGTTTGAGACGCGTGGAGATCGGCGTGTAGAACAGCTCGTAGCTGGAACGGAAGATCGAGCTGCGCAGCGTCATCTCGATTCCCCGCGCGATGCTGATCGTTCCCAATCCCGGTGCGATCGCGGCGACCAAGCTGGCCACGGCCGTGACCGCCGGCAAGCTGGCCGCGGTGTTGGCGAGCCCCCACTTTTGCAACAGGCGCCGCGTGAAAAGAGCTTGCGCCGCAAGCGTCACGATGGACATTCCCATGTAGAACACGGCAAAGAAGCGGAGCAGATCGTTGCCGTTGGGAAGCGTGGCTTGTGCGCGCGCCTTCAATACGTAGTCGAGGAGCACCGCGCTGACGGCAACGCCGGTGACGAGCGCGGCGAGACTGCGCAAATACGGCTCGCGCAGCACCATGGTCAGCGCGTCTTGTCCTTCAAGAGCTGCAGGCTCAACGGCTTCATGCGCCACGCCGTCGCGCGAATCCCCCATGCGCCGCGTGAACACGGCGGCAATTGCATGGAGCGCGGCCAATACGGGAAAGATCGTGCTGATGGGCAGCATTGCGCCCATGCGCTCGGCGAGAATTCCACCGGCGATGCCGCCGCACGATCCCGCAAAAACAATCGGCCCGATTTTGCGCTTGGCGGTGCGCGGATCGAAGCGCTCGGTGACCATGGCCCAGAACCACGACACCAACACCGACCCGGTGATCGCCAGAAGGAAATAGAGCCCGATCGCCGCCGCGCCCGGAGAGATCACGGCGACTCGCCAAAACCCCAGAAGCAGTGCTGAGCTGCAGAAGAGACCGATTTGCACCAGGCGTGCGGGCCCGTGGTGCGCAATGAATCGCGTCAAGAGAAGCATGGTGCCCAGCGCGACGATCGCCGAAGCGATGATCATGCGCGGGAGGAGGCTCGCATCAAAGTTCGAGAGAAACAGGGCGTCGCGCACCGAACGCCCGGCGATGTGATTCGCGATGATCGCGAACGCCGCGAACGCGGCGGCGCGACCGGCCAGATCATCGGAGTGAGAGGAAGATCGTGCGGCGCTCACCATGCCGGCGATGGAATTCCGTGAGGTTTCACGGGCATGTGCTTCGACCACCAATCTTCCGCGCGCTCCGGATCCCAGTGGGGAAGCAAGCGCGCGCAGGCGGCGAAGCGCGCTTCCAGTATCCGTGCATCCGCGGGACGCAGCTCGGGTCTCTTCTCGAGACATTCCATGATCACGAGATCGAGCTCTTCGGGAAGCTCGATCTCCGAGCGCGCTGAAGGACGCACCGGCAGATCACGAACGTGCTGCAGGAGAATCTTCATCGCGGTGTCCCCTTCGAACACGAGCTTCCCGGTAAGCAGCCAGTAGGCGACGCAGCCCAATGCGTACACATCGGTGCGCGCGTCGATCTGCCGTTCGCCGGTCGCCATTTCCGGCGACATGAAGGCCGGAGTTCCGCTGGCGATTCCTTCGCCGGTGAGCTGTGTGCGATCGGCCCCCGGGCCGTCGCTCTGTTTTACGAGACCGAAGTCGAGCACTTTCACGTAATCGTGATCGAGCCCGCGGCGGCAGGCAAAGACGTTCGCCGGTTTGACGTCGCGATGAATGAGACCGTGCGCGTGCGCATCAGCCAAAGAGTGGCACGTTTGCCGGAGCAGATGGACGGCGCGCTCCGGCGGAACAGGTCCGAAGCGCTCCACCAAGGAGCGCAAATCGAGCCCGTCCAAGAGTTCCATCACGTAATAGAACGTTCCCTCTTCCGTGATTCCAAAGTCATAGATCTCGATGGAATGCGGTGAAGTCAGGCCGGCGGTGGCTTGCGCTTCGCGTTCGAACCGGGCGAGCGCAGTGCGCGAATCTTGTCCGTTGCGTCCGATGCTCTCCGCGCGAATGAGCTTGATGGCTGCGGGGCGCACCAGAAGCCGATGTTTCGCGCGCCAGACTTCTCCCATTCCTCCCGCACCAATCTTCTCGACGAGCTGGTAACTGCCCATGCGCTTCGCACGCGAGAGCTCGCGCGTCAGTTGATACACGGCGCGCGAGCCGTACACGCCCAAGCCCGCCATCATGAGCGAGGGAATGGTTTGATCGGCGAGGAATCGCGGCAGCCACTGCCGGAAGTGATCCGGAATTCCGTGGGTGGCGACGGAGAGGTAGAGGATCAAGGGGAACGACAATACGGAGACGAGCCCCCCCCACGAGGCGCGCATGGTGGACAACGGCACCACGAAGGGAATGATCATGCTCCAGAATCCGACTGCGCCGACCCCTTTGAAGCGCGCGAGCAACGCATCGCCGCGAAAGAATGCCGGCACGAACGCCGTGCGGTAATCGCCGCCGCTTCCCAGCTGGGTCCAGGCGCTCTCCAGGGAGGAGTCGACGCGCGTTTGCCATCCCCAATAGCTGATTCCAATCGTGATCGAAGACACGATCTGGAAGATCAGGACTTTCGTTGCGAACTTGTGGACCGGGATCTTTTCGGAACGGCCCAGGAAATAGGTCCAGAGCGAAACCGCGATCGCACAGACGTAGCCGATCGTGTTCGCCAGATGAGGCGGGGCGAGCTGACCGACCTTGGCGAGGATCAGCCCATACCAGTAGAAGAGCCCATAGCCGACGAAGAACGTGATGGCCAAGCCCGCGAGGCGGCGGCAGGCGTCTCGATGAACCTCGAGCGCGATTCCGGCGCATCCTGAAGATTCGAGCGCGTGACTGCTCGATTCCGCTTTCGTCGCCATGATTTCCATAGTGGAAGTCTATCGGGTCGTCGCCCGACGATCGACTGGTTTTCTCCCGATCCTTGCAGGACTGTCCGAGGGCGGATACGTTCATCGATGATGAAACTCATCGCACGATACACCCGCTGGCTGCACACGCGCTGGCCCGCGGGCCATGTGGAAAAGCTACCCCGCACGCGCGAAGACGGCAGCACCAACGTTCCCGGAATGTACGTGGTGGGGGATCTCCGGGGCATCCCTCTCTTGAAATTTTCTTCCGATACCGGCGCGCGGGCTGTGCAGCACATCGTGGCGGATCCTGCGTTCCAGGCGGAGCGCGGCCGAGGCGACGTGTTGGATGTGGCGATCGTCGGGGCGGGTGTGGCGGGGATGGCCGCGGCGCTCGAAGCGCGCAAGCATGGGCTGCAGTTTCGCGTCTACGAGGGGGCCGAGGCGTTTTCGACGATCGTGAACTTCCCCAAGGCGAAACCGATCTACACCTATCCGAAGGGAATGAAGCCGGCAGGCGATCTCGCGATCACCGCGCAAGTCAAGGAGCCGCTCGTCGAAGAGCTGCGTGCGCAAACGATCGGCCAAGGGATCGTCCCGGAGATTGCGCGCGTCGAGCGCGTGCGAAGGAAGGGTGGCGCGCTCGAGGTTGTGTTCGAAAACGGAAGTGTGCTGGCGCGGCGCGTCATTGTCGCACTCGGACGCAGCGGAAGCTTTCGCATGCTGGGCGTGCCCGGCGAGCATTTGGACAAAGTTTCCAACCGGCTGCACGACCCCAAGGATTTCGCGGGACGGCGCGTGCTCGTGGTGGGCGGCGGCGACACGGCGATCGAAACGGCAATCGCGCTGGAGCTGTGTGGCGCGGAGGTCACCGTGTCCTATCGGAAGAGCGAATTCGCGCGCCCGAAGCCGGAGAATCTGGAAAAGCTGCGCATGCTGGAGGCGAATCCGCAGGCGCCGGATGTGGCTGTCGAGGAGCCGTCCAGCGAGCGCGTTTCGACATCGGTGGGGCCGTACATGGATGATGCCGGGCCGCGCAGCACGCGCGGTCGCATTCGCACCGTGCTCTCTTCGCAAGTCGTGGAGATCCGGGCGCGCGAAGTGGTCTTGCGCAAAGGCGACGGCTCGACCGAGACGATCGCGAACGACAACGTGTTCACGATGATCGGACGCGAGGCGCCGCTCGATTTCTTCCGCCGCTCCGGAGTGAAGATTGCGGGCGAATGGACGGCGACATCGATCGCCGGACTCGCGCTATTTCTTCTGTTCTGCGTGTTCCTCTATCACTGGAAGTCGGGCGGTGCGTTGACGGCGATGTTCCAGGCGCGTGAGCTTTTTCCGTTCATGTTCGGCAGAGCCGCCGATCCGGCCACGGTTGCGGGCACGATCAGAATCTCCATGGGCAGCCCCGGATTCTGGTACACGCTCGCCTATTGCATTTGCGTCGTGGCCTTCGGTTTTCGCCGCATGCGACGTACACCCACGCCTTACGTACGCTTGCAAACCTGGACGCTCATGGCGATCCAATGCCTTCCGCTGTTCATCCTGCCCTACATTGCGCTCCCCCTGGCGGGTCACCGCGGCGCATTCGGGGATCGCGACGACGTCATCGCGTTGACCCGCGAGGAAACCTCCCAAGTTCAAGCGCTTGCTTCCAGCTCCGCTGCAATGGGGCCGCTGGCCACCGGTGCGCAGGTCGTCGCACTCTTGCCGAGTCCCGTTCGCGAGTGGACCAACGTTACGATCGAGCCTTCGTGGGGAAATCGCGTATTGGTGCACAGCACACTCCCGGACCGCACGTCGCGCGAAGCGATCGTGCGTCTCTCCGATCGCCGCATGCATGTGCGCGACGATTCGCGGCCGGCCTCGCGCATCGCCGATCAATTGTTTCCGGCGAGCGAATGGGATCCGCACGGTCGCGAATATTGGCGCGCGTTCGGATTCGTGTTGGCGTGGCCGCTCTTCGTCTGGAACGTGTTCACCGAGCGGCCGATGACGCTCTGGTTGATCATCGGCGCGGTGCAGACTCTGGTGCTCATTCCGCTCATGATTCGCATTTGGGGCAAGGGCTCGTATTGCGGCTGGATTTGCTCGTGCGGCGCGCTCTCCGAAACCCTGGGCGATGATCACCGCGCGAAGATGCCGCATGGCCCCGGCTGGAATCGATTGAACATGACCGGCCAGGTCATTTTGGTCATTGCCGTGGTGCTCTTGGGTCTGCGCGTCGCCGGCTGGTTCCTTCCGGGCGATCACTTGGTCAGCAAGCTCTTCCACGGTGCGCTCGAAGGGAAGAGCGTGAGCGGCGCGGCGCTTCCGTTTCCATTGAGCTTTCTCAATTACAAATGGGTCGTGGATCTGTTTCTGGCCGGCATTCTGGGTGTCGGTCTCTATTTTCATTTCTCGGGTCGCGTCTGGTGCCGCTTCGCGTGTCCGTTGGCGGCGCTCATGCACATCTATGCGCGCTTCTCGAGCTTCGCGATCGTCGCCGACAAGAAGAAGTGCATTTCGTGCAACGTGTGCACATCGGTGTGCCACCAAGGAATCGACGTCATGAATTTCGCCAACAAGGGGATGCCGATGCGCGATCCGGAATGCGTGCGCTGCTCGGCGTGCGTGCACAGCTGCCCGACCGGAGTGCTGACGTTCGGCCGCGTGGATTCGACCGGCCGCGTGATCGCGCTCGACAAGATTCCGGCAAGCCCGGTGCAGATGCGCGAAGGAGTGGGCGCGTGACCGAGCCGCTTCCGTGGCCCAGAGTTGGTGACGAAGAGATCGTTCGAGTCGACTTCCTGCGCATTCGCCGTTACTTGGCGCGCTCACCGCGCACCGGATCCGCGCGGCGCATTGCGGTCATCGATACGTTCGAGTGGGTGAACGTGATCGCGTTGACGCCGGAGCGCGACGTGATCTTGGTGAAGCAATACCGCCATGGCGCCGGAAAGGTCACGCTGGAGATTCCCGGCGGGATCATCGATCCGGGAGAAGATGCTGCGGATGCCGCCGCGCGTGAGCTGCGCGAAGAGACGGGATATGTGGGCGGCACGCCGCGCCATTTGGGGCGCGTCGATCCGAATCCCGCGATCTTGTCGAATGGCTGCAAGACGTATCTCATCGAAGAGTGCCGCAAGACGGGAGAGCTGGAGCTCGATCCCGGTGAAGACATCGAGGTGACCACGATTCCATTGAAGGAAATCCCGCGCGCGATCGCCGACGGGCGGATTACGCACGCGCTCGTGGTGTGCGCGTTTTGGTGGCTCGATCACCCGTCCTGACGCACGAACTTGCGAATCCGTTGCAGCTCGTCGATCGGCGCTCCCAATCGCCGCGCCTTTTCGATCTTGGCCACGGCCCCTTCCGGATCGCCGGTGTAGGTAAGCGCTTCCGCAAGATGAAGCGTCGCGGAAACGTTGTCGGGAAATCGCTCGAGCGCCTTCAAATACGCGTCGCGCGCTTCGGTCCAGCGGCCTTGCGCGCGATACGCGTCGCCCATTTGCGCATACGCTGAATCATTATCCGGATCGAGCTCGAGCACGCGCTGGGCCCACTTGAGCGCGTCTTCCGAATTGCCGCCAGCGAGAGAGAGATCAGCGAGACCGGCGGCTGCATCGACCGATCCTGAATCCGTCTCGATCGCTTCGGTAAGGAGTGAGTGCGCCCGGCCGTAATTCTGTTCGCGCAGCGCTTGCAAGCCGATGCGTACGCAAAGCCGCGCGAGGTTGCGCCGGATCGCGATATCGTGCGGATTCGTTGACGCCGCCTGGCGCAACGTCTCCAAAGCCTCGTCGCCGCGGCCGGCGGCGTCTTGCGCGAAAGCTTCGATCTCGAGTCGCCGAGCATCGACAGCACGCTGCAGGCGCGCGTACGCCTCGCTGTCGGAAGGGAAGAGATTCGCATCGGAGATGCGCTGCAACGGATCGGTTCGAAGCGAGAGAAGCTTCTGCATCGCCTCTGCATTCTCGCTCGTCGTCCGGGCCAACTCCGGCATCCAAGGACGATCGTCCGCGAAGGGAGATGCTCCCTGCGCCCACTGCGCGACCACTTTCGGTGCCAGGAGATGGTGCGACAACAACGTGGGCGCATCTCCGATCCCGGCCTTGCGCAGGCCGGCGCCGATCGCCGGATCATCGAATCGTCGCACGATCGTTTCGAACGAAAGCGGCAAGGGATTGGACGAAGCCGTGACGATCACGTCGTTCGGCTGGCCCACCCAGACGTCCACGTTCGGAAACGAAGGGAGAAGCGTCGCGAGTAGGCTGCGCAGGGAATCGACGCTCAGGAAGTCGGCTGGAATCCGCATCGCGAGCACGCCATCCGCCGCCATACGAGCGCGGCAAAGACGAGCAAATTCTTGCGGAATGAAATGCCGTTCACTGGATGCGAGACTCGGACAAGAGAGTAGGAGGACGTCAACCGCTTGCCGCAGTCGGAGAATGCGGCTGCGCGCGGTTTCCGATCGAATGTGCACCCGGGAGTCTTTCGAGATATCCGGAAGCGCGGCCTTCGTGAGGCCGTCCCGGAATTGCGGCCAAGCGGCGAAGATGCCCTCGAGTGGCTCGATGCATTCGATCGAATCAAGAGAATGCTGCGCCACGGCCGAGAGAGTCGTGCCAGTCTCCAACCCAAAGATCAATGCTGACTTCGCCTTGGGCTGGAAAAGAAAGGGCAGCTCCGCCAAGAGGATGTTCGATTTGCGATCGAGTGTGGCTCGGGCTTCGGGATGCCCGTTCACGTTGAGCTCGAGATCGCTGCCGCTTCGCTTCACGAACACCGTTGCGGTGCGCCCTTCGTGTACTTCGAGAATGCGCTCCTTCGCAATGTCTTGAGGAAGCGGGTCTGTCCCTGACGCCAACTTGCTCGCATCCCAAGGAGGAAGAAGGCTGGCGATCACCAGGAAGATTGCCGCAAAGCCGAGTGCAATCGAGAGACGGCGCGAGCGTGGCAGCGTGCTCCGGCCGAGCGCGAAGATGCCCGCGATACCGGTGAGCGCCGCCATCAACAGGAGGCTGTCTCGAACCCCAACTGCTGGAAGAAAAGTCGCGGCGATCAGACCCACACTGCCGGCGAGGAGGAAAGCTGAGGTGAATCCGCCAAACTCCCAAGAGCGACCTCGTTCGTTGCGTGCCACTCCAAGAACGATGGCGATTCCCATTCCCAACAAGATCGCCGGTGGCAGGACCCCGAGCGCGCAGGGGAGAAAACTTGCCGCGAATGAAGAAGCACGCATCGCGGCGAAATCATCGAAGAACGACGTCGTGATCACGATCGCCAGCGCGGCTGCCATCGAAACGAAGGCGAAGCCAACCATCGGATTGCGAATGCGGCGCGCGAACATCGCCGCGAGCAGGGATCCGATCCCGTTGCCGCTCATCGCGACAACGAGAACAAGCCCGCGGGACGATGCCGAATCCCCGATCGCAAAGACCAACGCGCGCATCCAAAGCGGTGGGATTGCGAAGAGGACGAAGCTGGTCAGCGCGGGAAGAAAGAACGCAGTCGCCTGAGGGGAAGCTGCGGCCGTTCTTGAAAGGGCAACCCTCTCTGGCGATGCGGCAATGGCAGCCGTGCGAAAAAGCGCAGACAAGCCCACGGCAGCATTCAAGCCCGCGGCGACAAGCCAAGCGGCGCGAAACCCGATCGCCGGCGCCAGCAGGAAAGCGGCACCGGCCAGGCCGCTTGCTCCTCCGAACGCGAGCACCGCGGCGAGGATCCCGAGATCGCGATCCGCAGTCGCATCGCGAAGAAATGCGCGCGACAAGCTAGCGAGCGAAGCGCCGAGCAGCAAGGCGACCGGAAGGAAGCCAAGACTCCCAACGAGCACTCGCACGCTGGAAATGAGATCGGATGATTCAAGCCCGCCACCGAGCACAGCAAACGCATGCGCAGCAAACGGAAGGGCTGCCATCATCACGATTGCGAATGCGGCTTGCGCGACCTGCGCAAACGCGTAGGCCCGCCGCGGACTCTCGATTCGGCCCGAACCGCGCGATGCGCCATGCGCACCTAGCGCTACGCCGGCCAGCATCAACGCGCACACGAGCTGAATTTCGGTCGACGCAGCCCCGAATCTCGTGTCCAGTAAGTGCGCGCCAACCACGATCTGCATGGCCGCTGCCACAGCCGTCGCCACAGCAAGAACCGGCAGCACCGCGCGTTACTCGACTCCGGGGATGGGATCGGAGGCGTCTTGCGGATCGCGGACCTCGCGCCACAAATGCACGGCGAAACCCAGCACACCCTGCGCGACCGCGATGCCGTACGACGCCAGCGACAAAGCGAGTGCTGAGGCCGGCTCCATTCCCGCGCGCGACAAGAACCAAACGAATGCGGATTCGCGCACTCCCAGCCCGTTGATTCCGATCGGTAGGATGATGACGCAGAACACCAGCGGCACGATGACGACGAACGTCAGGAAGGGAACATGCTCACCGAATGCGAACTGAATGAGCCAGTAATGCACGATGAGCACGAATTGGAACGCGAGCGACAAAAGGAAGTTCGCGAGCAGCGTCCCGCGCGCCTGCGAGAAGATCTCGAAGGCGGCCAGCATCTTGGAAATTGTGCGGCGAACGAAGGCGATGGGAATCTTTTCCGCCAGGGCCAACATGCGGCGGCGAAATCCGGGATGCAACGCGAGGTAGAGCCCGCCGCCGGAAATCAAGAGCGCGCCGGCCAGTGCCCACGAAATCCGGGGATCGATGCGATTCGCGGCGCCGGTCAACGCCGCCATTCCTCCCAACGCCAAGGTCGCCAGTAAACCAATCAATCTCTCCACGAAAATCACGGTGAGATTCTCGGTCAAAGATCCGCCGCCCTTTTTCTTGGCGTCCACCGCGCGGACGAAATCCCCACCGATCGTGGAAGGCAGGAAATTGTTGAAGAAAAGTCCCACGAAATACGAACCGATGAGCCGCGTCATCGGAATCTCGCGCCCCTGGCTTTGCAAAAGAAGCCGCCATCTCCACGCGCCCAGAGTGTTGGCCAGCGTGTTCACGGTGAAGGCGAGGAACAGCCATCCCCAATGCGCGGTCGCAATCTTGCCGGCCAGATCGTGCAGGTCGATGCCGTGAAGCACCCAAATCAAGAGGCCCACGCTCACGGCAATGCGGAGCGCGCGCACGATGGTTTTCTTCACGCGGCATCTCCCAGGACCGTGACTACGACCGAGCGCGTGCGTGATCCGCGGCGATGCTCGAAGAGATAGAGTCCCTGCCAGGTACCCAAGGCCAGCGATCCGCCGGCGACCGGAATCGTTTCCGAAGTGTTGGTGAGCGCGGAGCGAATGTGCGAAGGCATGTCGTCCGGTCCCTCCGCATTGTGGGTCGTGCCCGGTGCGTTTTCCGGAGCCAGCTTTTCGAATGCCTTCTCGAGATCATGGCGCGCCGACGGATCGGCGTTCTCTTGAATGACAAGGCTCGCCGACGTATGGCGAACGAACACGTGACAAAGGCCGGTGGTGATTCCGCTCGAGGCCACGACGCTGCTCACTTCTCGCGTGATGTCATGAAGCCCCGGGCGATCGCATCGAATTGCCAAAGTCCTTTGGTGCCAGCTCATTGCATCGCGAGGGGAGACCCGCCTAGACTCGATGGCTTCCGGAGGCCGCTCATGGATTTCAGATTAGCGACCCGCCCAGGGATTGTCACGCTATCCCCCAATCCGAGCCGGACTTGGCTCATGGATGGAGTCGAATGATGCAAGCCGTCGTCCTCCTTTCCGGAGGGCTCGATTCCACGACCGTGTTGGGAATTGCCCTGCAGGAGGGATTTGAGGTGCACGCCCTCTCCTTCAATTACGGGCAGCGGCACCGGGTCGAGCTGGAACGCGCGGCGGACATTGCCAAGGCGGCGGGGGTGCGCGAGCACCGCATCGTGCGCGTGGACCTCACGCAATTCGGCGGATCGGCGCTGACTGCGGGTTTCCCTGTGCCCAAAGGCGGACTCCCGGCCGAGGGGGAAATCCCCATCACGTACGTGCCCGCGCGCAACACGGTATTCTTGGCCCTGGCCTTGGCGTACGCGGAGACAGTCGGTGCGCGGGACATCTTTCTCGGTGTGAACGCGCTCGATTATTCCGGCTATCCCGATTGCCGGCCGGAGTATTTGCAGGCGTTCGAGCGCATGGCCAATCTCGCCACCCGCGTGGGAGTGGAGTCGAAGGAGCCTTGGTTTCGCCTGCACGCCCCCTTGATGCACCTGACCAAGGCCGACATCGTACGCAAAGCCGCGTCTTTGGGGCTCGATCTGTCGCGCACGGTCTCCTGCTATGATCCCGGGCCCGCGGGAGAGCCGTGCGGGCAATGCGACTCGTGCCGGTTGCGAACCAAGGGTTTTGCGGAAGCGGGCATCGAGGATCCGGCGGCAGCCCGCAGCGAGACGTCGCAACGCTCAGCCCGCAGCAGCGCGCTGCGAAGTGAAAGGTCGAAATGAAAACGCTCGTCGTGAACGAGATCTTCCACTCGATCCAGGGGGAGTCCACGCTCGCGGGACGCCCCTGCGTGTTCGTGCGGCTGACCGGCTGCGATCTGCGCTGCTCGTGGTGCGACACCGAATACGCATTCTATGAAGGGAGCAAGCGCCCGATCGACGACATCGTCGCGGAAGTGGCCGCATTCGATTGCGATCTCGTGGAGATGACCGGAGGCGAGCCGCTCTTGCAGCCGAACATTCACGAGTTGATCGCGCGGCTCTTGCAGCTCGGCAAGACGGTGATGATCGAAACCGGCGGCCATCGCGATGCGACGACCTTGGATCCACGCGTGCGGCGCATTCTGGACGTGAAAACGCCGTCCTCGGGAGAATGCGGAAAGACGCACGAGGCGACGTTCGAGACGCTCCGCGAAGGGGACGAGATCAAGTTCGTGATCACGGATCGCGCCGATTTCGATTGGTCGGTGGATTGGCTCGCAGCGCATCGGATGCCGGCGGCCATCCCGATTCTCTTCTCTCCGGTGCACGGCAAGCTGGAGCCGGCCGAGCTGGCGCAATGGATTCTGGAAAGTGGGATCGGCGCGCGCCTCCAGCTTCAAATGCACAAGATTCTTTGGCCTGGCGTGCTGCGCGGAGTGTAGGCTCGACCCATGATCGTGGACATCGAGCGCACCTTTCGCTTCGAAGCGGCGCATCTTCTTCCCAACGTTCCTCCCGAACACAAGTGCCGCCGCCTTCATGGGCACTCGTTCATCATCGACGTGGCCGTGCGTGGTGGGGTCGATGAACGTTTGGGGTGGTACATCGACTTCGCGGATTTGGAAGAGGCGTTCGAGCCGTTGCGCTCGCGGCTGGATCACTATTACTTGAACGAGGTGGAAGGACTGGAGAACCCAACGTCCGAAAATCTCGCCCGCTGGATCTGGGAGCGGCTCTTCCCGAAGCTTCCCGGTCTTTTCCGCATCGTGGTGCACGAGACGTGCAACGCGCGATGCACGTATCACGGACCATAGGAGTCACGTCTGTATGGCCAAGCTTTCGGACGCCGAACGGGCACGACGCGCAAAGAAGGCCGGACCGGCCGCCGCTCCCACTGCGGAGCTGGTGCTCGCGTTCCCGAATCCGAACCCGGACCGCGAGTACGAGATCGACATCGAAGCTCCCGAATGGACCGCCCTGTGCCCGCTCACCGGCCAACCGGATTTCGCCGTGATCCGAATTCATTATGTTCCCGGCAAGCTCTGTCTGGAGCTGAAAGCTCTGAAGCTTTACATCCACTCGTTTCGCAATCGCGGCGTTTTTCATGAGGCGGTGACGAACGAGATTCTGGATCATTTGGTGAGGAGCTGCCGCCCGCGGCGCATGAGGGTCATCGGAGACTTTTCGGTGCGCGGTGGGCTCAAGACGGTGATTACCGCTGAATACCCGAAGCACGGGAAGGCGGGATAGCTCACCGGATCTGCGGCGAATGGCGCCGGCTGCGAGTCTCGCGCGAGACTCGCCAAGGAGAATGAGTGATGTCATCCACCACGTTTCTTCGAATTCTTCTTCTCCTCGGAATCCCCACCCTCTCGCCCAGCGCAGGGGCTGTTCCCGACTGGGTTCAGGTCGCGGGCCCCGGCACGGCCGGGGTCAACGTTCTGCTTCGCAAAGGAAACGAAGTGTTCGCCGGCACGATCACCGACGGAATCTTCCACTCGACGAACGCCGGCGCGAACTGGTTCGCAACCGCGGGACTCGAAGGAGTGTCCGTGATGGCATTCACCTCGAATGCGTCCTTTCTCTATGCGGGAGTCGAGCTCGACGACTTTGGCCACGGCGGCGTCTATCGCTCTTCCGATAACGGCGCAACCTGGGTCGCGTCCAACTTTGGCATCTTCAATTCCAGTGTGTTGAGCCTGCTTTCGGCGGGCAACGCGCTCTATGTGGGAGACGTGAGCAATGGCATCCACAAGTCGACCGACAACGGCGACACGTGGTTTCCCGCGAACGCGGGAATCGGCAACGATTCCGTGTACGGCTTGGCCGAAAGCGGGGGGAATCTTTTCGCGATCGCGAGCCAAGGCGTTTTTCGTTCCGTCAACGGCGGAGGAAGCTGGACCGTCGTCCCGGGAACGGAGTTTCAATTCGCTTTTTGCTTGGTGAGCTCCGGCACCAACCTCTACACGGGAGGCTTTCAGCGCGTCGGCCGCTCCACGAACGGCGGCGCGAGCTGGCAGTTCTTCGACATCGATTTGCCCCAGCTGAGCCGGATCACTTCGATCGCGGTCAACGGCAACACTCTTTACGCCGCAACTGCGGGTGGTCACGGCGCCGGCGTCATCAAGTCCACCGACAACGGCGCGAATTGGGGGCCGGCGAACGGCGGCATCGAGATCGCATCGGTGAACAGCATCACGCGGATGGGTGACGGATCTCTTTTGATTGGAACGCCGCAGAAAGGAATTCTCGCCTCCACCGACGAAGGTGCCAGCTGGCACAAGAGCAGCACCGGAATGGTCCCGGGCGGCGACATTCGCACCATCTTCAATGACGGTGAAACCATTCTCGTCGGAACGGGCGGGGACGGGATCGCGCGGACGACTGACCAAGGAGCCAGTTGGACTTCCATCAGCCAGAGCAGCAACGGTAATCTGCAAAACGAGATCGTGTCGTCGATCGCGCTGCAGGACGGCCAGCTGTTCGCCAGCACTCTTTTCTTTGACGGCATCTATCGCTCGACGAACAACGGAGCGAATTGGACGCAGGTCAACAACGGCGTGCCCGGCGTCGACCCGCAGGTGTTCGCGCTCAAAGTGTCCGGCTCCAATCTGGTGGCAGGAACGCGCGACGGCATCATCTACTCCACGAATCACGGCGACAGCTGGAATCCCACGAACATCGTGGACATGGGCTCCAGATTGGCGAAGGGCGGAAGCTTCCTCTATGCCATCGTAGAGACCGGCTTCTTCAACACGAGCGGCATCTATCGTTCGAGCAACAACGGCCAGAGCTGGTCCTTCATTCTGCAATTGGGAGCGAGCACTCCCACGTCCTTGGAGGCGCAAGGGACGAACGTCTGGGTCGGCGATCTTCTGGATGGGATGATCCGCTCGACGAACAACGGGCTGAATTGGGTCGACGCCACGCCCGCGCCCGAGCAGGGCGTGTTCTCGATCCTGGCGCTCACCGGCGAGCTCTACGCCGGTCTCGATCCGAGCAGCCTGCAGGTGTATCGATCGACGAACGATGGGCAGAGTTGGACGCCGATTCCCGAGGGACTGGCGCAGAACACCTCGATGGAAACGCTGGGCGCGAACTCCACGAACGTGTTCGCGGGAACCGACTCACGCGGCGTGTGGAAGCGCGCGCGTTCCGGGGCCACCGATGTCACGATCGAGGACCTGGCGAATCTGCCGTTCGAGCTGCAGCAGAATCGTTCGAATCCGTTCCGCTCCTCGACCGAAATCGCGTTTCGAATTCCGCAGGCTTCCTGGACGAGCTTGATCGTTTACGACGTGCAGGGACGCGAAGTGCAGCGGCTCGTCGATCGCCGGCTGGAACCCGGCGCCTATCGAGAGACGTTCGATGCGCGCGATCTTCCCGCGGGAGTGTATTGGGTTCGCATGCAGGCCGACGGCTTTGACGATGCAAAGAAAATGACGCTCTTGAGATAGAGACGGCGAATCGCCCGCCGTCGGTCACGATTCCGCCTCTTCCAAGGAGGTGAGCAGCGCCTGGAGCGCATCGAGCTCCACCGGCTTCACCAGATGGTGATCGAAGCCGGCTTCGTTGCTGCGCTTTCGATCCTCGGGCTGTCCCCATCCGGTCAGGGCGATCAGCACGACGTCTTGGAACTTGCGCTGCTGGCGGATGCGGCGCGCGACGTCGTAGCCGTCCATGCCCGGCATGCCGAGATCCAAGATCACAATCTCCGGACTAAACGCGCGCATTGCTTCCAATGCCGCGGAGCCGTCGTGCGCGACATGCACTTCCACGCCGGAAAAACGCAACAGAATGCCGAGGCTGTCCGCAGCGTCGCGGTTGTCGTCCACGACGAGAACGCGCCGCCGGCGTCCCGCTTGTGCGGATACTTCAGGACGCAGCGCGTCGACGTCTTCCTCGAGAAGTCCAGGCTCAGCGAGCGGCAGCGTCACGAGGAATTCGCTCCCGCATCCCGGGCCGTCGCTCCTGGCCTCGACCGAACCGTGATGCATGGTCACGAGGCGCTTCACCAAGGTCAGCCCGATCCCCAGCCCGCCTTGCGCGCGGCGCCCGGAGCGATCGACTTGGGTGAACAAGTCGAACACCTTGGGGAGCATCGTCTCGGGAATCCCCATGCCGTTGTCGCGCACGGAAACGGTAACGTTCTGCCCGTTGTCCATCGCGCTGATCCAAATGCGCCCGCCTTCCTCGGTGTACTTCGCGGCATTGTTCATGAGATTCGCGAAGACCTGTGCCAGTCGCACCGGATCTCCGTCGATCAAGAGCGATTCCGAAGGGAGATGCACGATGAGCTCGTGCCGGGCGGCTTCGATGAGCGGCTTGCTGGTTTCGATGGCGGCGCGCACGATCGTGGAAAGCTCCACCCGCTCGCGGCGCAGCTCGAACTTCCCGCGGGTGATGCGCGAGACTTCCAGGAGATCCTCGACGAGGCGGACCATCTGATTGACCTGGCGGTCCATCATGTCCAGAACGCGCGACGCCGCGGCGCCGCTTCCGGCGATGCGCAAGATGTGGAGAGAATTGCGAATCGGAGCGAGCGGATTGCGCAGCTCGTGCGCCAGCGTCGCCAAGAATTCGTCTTTGCGGCGGTCCGCTTCTCTGAGCGCGTCCGCGGACTTCTGGATGTCGGTGATGTCCACCGAGCATCCCACATAGCCCAGGAACGCTTCGTCCACCGTGAAGCGCGGCGCGGCCGAAGAACGAATCCAGCGGTAGAGCCCATCCGCGCGGCGGAAGCGGGTCTGCGCTTCGAACGGGGCGCGTTTCTCGAACGCCTCGCGATATTTTTCCAGGTAGTCATCCGCATCTTCCGGATGGAGGAACTCCTTCCAATTCATCCAGCGCACTTCCTCGAACGAGCGCCCCAGGAAGCGCAGATATTCGCGGTTCACGAATTCGCATCCGTGGATGCCGTTCACCCAGATGAGCACCGGAGCGTTGTCGGCCATGCTGCGGAATCGCGCTTCGCTCTCGCGGAGCGCCGCTTCCACGGACTTCAGCTCGGAGATGTCCATGCACGAGCCGATGTAGCCCATGAATTCTCCCGTGGAGCTCAAAAGCGGCACGCCGTTGTCCAGAATCCAGCGGTATTCGCCGTCGTGGCGCCGCAAGCGATAATCCATGGAGAACGGTTGGCGAAGATCGAAGCAGCTTTCGTAGGTCTTCACGCAGCGCTCGAGATCATCGGGATGAACGTTCTCGGCCCAACCGTCCCCAAGCTCTTTCTCCAGGGGCCGGCCGACGAAGTCGAGCCAAGGCTTGTTGAACCAAATGCATTTCTTGTCGGTGGCGCTGATCCAAATCAAGACCGGAGCGTGGTCAGCCATGTGGCGGAAACGCAGCTCGCTTTCGCGGAGGAC
>Ga0111539_10001527_pt1 | contig 30850 bp, 18 predicted proteins | sample RhiMethybrSRZTD1_FD_79667 | JGI IMG/M metagenome (GOLD analysis project Ga0111539, IMG submission 79667) | Populus rhizosphere microbial communities from Tennessee, USA - Rhizosphere MetaG P. TD hybrid SRZTD1 (version 2) (version 2) | ecosystem: Host-associated > Plants > Roots > Rhizosphere >...
GGCGTCGGACTTCGGCACCGCCATTGCCGATATCGACGAGAGCAGTGTGACGTGGAGCGCCGGCGGCGGCGTTCTGGTGTTCTTCGGGACCAACGCGGGGATCCGTTTCGACGTGCGCTACTTCCGCACGTTCGATGATCTCGAGATCCTCGGCCTCCCGATCGCCCAGTCGCCCGGGAAGGTCGACTTCACGAGAGGCTCGCTGGGCTTCGTGCTGAGGTTCTGACCTTCACCTCCACCTCTTCGAGGAGCGCGTTCGCGAAAGGACTTCGTGAAATCATTCCTGGAGAAACGTGCTCTCGCACTCATCGCAATGGTATTGGCCGGTGGCCTCAGCAAAGGGGTCGCGCTGTCCCAATCACCGCCGCCCCAGACGGAGGTACGTGACTGGGTAAATCGCTTGCAGGCCAACGACCGGAAGGTCAGCGCCACCGCCGAAGCCGCCCTGGTTAAAGGGGCGGGGCGTTCGCTGCCTTTGCTGAGACGATTCCTCGCGAGTGACGATTACGACCTGCATCAGCAAACTTTTGAAATCATCCGGCAGATCGGTCCGCCGGCCATTCCGCTGCTGGTCGAGTTGCTTCGGCATGAGGAGGTCTCCTTCCGTCGCTTTGCTGCTGATGCCTTGATCGATCTGGGGTCCGATACAGAATCGATTCAGCCGGCGTTGAGACAGGCGCTGAGAGACCAGGATTCGATGGTCGCGGCCGATGCCGCACGTGCACTGGGCGCTTTGGGCGAGAGGGCCAGTCCTTCGGTGCGCTCTCTAGTCGAGTCTCTGTCGCACAGTGAGCCACACGTCCGTATTTACGCGGCGGAGGCCCTGGCGTCCATCGGTCCGAAGGCGAGCGCGGCGGTTCAGGACCTCGCCAGAGCCTTGAGCGATCCGATTCCCGGGGTCCGATGGGCGGCGGGTGAGGCACTCGCAGGCATCGGCCCGGCCGCGCAGTCGGCTGTGCCGCAGTTGATCGAGGCTCTGAAGGATCAGTTCCTCTACGTTCGCATCTGCGCGGCCATGGCGCTCGGAAGCATCGGGCCGAAGGCACAGACTGCACGGGAGGCGTTGATCGCGTCCGCAAACGATCCCGCATTACGTGACCAAGCCGAGTGGGCATTGAATCGCATCGCAGGTATCGAATCTGGAAAGCCTGTGGTCTCACCGCATTTGCCAGAGCCTTCGGTCCCGCTCCAACGCCAGACGACCGTGGCTCAAACGGGCAATCCTCCCGTTGACTGGGATACGACCACGCAGCGGAACATCGTCTGGAGCGTCGAGTTGGGAAACGAGGTGTACGGCAGTCCCGTGGTTGACGGCGATGTCGTCTATGTGGGTGCCGACAATACTCTGCGAATCAACCCAGCGTTTCAGGAACATGCAGGCGTGCTCATGGCGTTTCGGGCGACGGACGGCGCGTTCCTTTGGCAGGATCCGGCGCCGCGGGTGGAGCGCGGCCTAAGAGAGTGGCTGTTGCCTTCGACGACAAGTGCTCCTTATGTTGAAGGCGACCGGTTGTATTACGTGACCTCCGAGTGTCAACTCCGTTCCCTCGACACGCAGGGTTTCGGCGATGGTGAGAACGACGGTCCATTTCGGGAGGAGGTCTTCAACGACAAGGGTGCAGCAGACATCGTCTGGCAACTGGACATGCCCGCCTTGGGTGTCTTTCCACACGAAGCCTGCAACAGCGACGTGTTGTCCCTTGGTGATCTGCTGATGGTCGGTACCTCCAACGGCCAGAATGAAGGCCATACACGCGTCACATCGTCGCGCGCTCCAAGTTTGATCGCGGTGAACAAGCACTCGGGCAAGGTGGTCTGGAGCGCGATCGGAGCAGGAGACCGGGTGCTGCACGGCGCCTGGTCCAGCCCTGTGGCGGCCAACGTCAACGGGCGCGTGCAGGTGCTTTTCGGGGGAGGAGATGGTTGGCTGCGCGCCTACGACGCAGCGTCCGGTCAGGAAGCCTGGCGATTTGACGGCAACTCGAAGGATGCCCGCTGGCTTCCGCGCGCCGGTGTCCTTTCGCGCAGCTCCATCATTGCTTCACCGATCTTCGCCGACGGCCGCGTCATCGTTGCCATGGGGCTGTCTCCTGGTCACGCCGACGGACCTTCGTTGATTCATGCGATCAATCCCAACGGCCAGGAAGACGTTACTGAGAGCGGGCGCCTGTGGACTTCGCGCGAGGTCGGCCGCGTGGTGGGAACGCCGATCGTGAAGGACGGTCTGCTGTACGTTGGGGACCTGGGCGGAACCGTTCATTGTCTGGACGCGGCAACCGGTGCCCACCTATGGAAGCACGAGACGAACGATGCCATCTGGGGATCCCTCCTGCTGGCCGGCGACCGCTTTTACGTTGGGAACGCTGGAGGACTCATGACCGTTCTTCGTGCCGGACGGCGAAAGGAATTGCTGGCGCAGATCGAAATGGATGCCCCGCTCTATTCGCGTCCGGCTGTGGTCGGCGATGCACTTTATCTGGCCACTGCGAGGCGGTTGTACCTCATCGCGACAAAGCATTGATCCGAAACGCGCGTCAGGGCCTCGATCAGCGGTGGCTTCGGCTACTTTTTGAAGTCGCCGGCCTTGACGATGCTCACCTGGGCGACGACGAGGTGCCGCCGCAGCGCGGCGACGATCTGATCGGGCGTCAGCGCCTCGATCTTCTTCTGCATGTCGCTGTCGTACGCCATCGTGCGATTGGCGTGGAGGTGCGATCGCAGCCGCGCCACGAGCTCCTGATCCTGCGCACGGCTCACTTGTTGCGAGTCGGCCCAGCCTTTCTTGGCGCTGGCCACCTCGTCGGCGGGAAAGCCGTCCTTGAGCGCGCGCTCGAGCTCTTCCTTCATCGCCGCTTCGACCTTTGCGGCGTTCTGCGGCGCCGTAATGGCCGAGATGATGAAGTCGGCGGCACCCTCGCCGGCCGGCAGCGACAGCGACGAGTTGACGCCGTAGCTTAAGCCCTCCTTCGTCCGGATGCGCGCGTAGAGCCGCGACGTGCTGTGCCCACCGATCATGTAATTCGCGAGCACCAGCGCCGGGAAATCGGGCTCCTGCTCGGTGACGCGAAAACGCATGCCGGCAGCCACGGTGGCGTTCGCCTTGTCGGGAGTGTTGAGCGACTGGTTCAGCGGAGCGATCGGCTGGTACGGCCTCCGCACCTCGGCAAACGGCGCCGGACTTCTCCACTCTCCGAACAATTCCTCGACCAGCTTTCGCGTCGCCTCGGCGTCGAAGTCGCCGACAATCGACAGCTCGGCGTTCGACGCGCCGTAGAACTCGCGGTGAAACGTCTTCACGTCATCGACCTTGATCGCGTTGTACTGCTCGACGCGCTCATCCGGCGTTTCGACGTGGCGCGGATCGCCCGGCGGATACGGACTGAGATGACGCGCGATCGTCATCGGCGCGATCGCCGCGGGCTCGCTGCGCATCTGCTCGGCCCCTGCCAGCCGTTCCTGGCGCAGCTGCTCGAACTCCTGATCCGGGAAGCTCGGTTCGCGGAGAACCTCAGCGGCGAGCCGGAGCGCCTCCGGCAGGCTGTCGCGTACGGTCTGGATCGATACCGACGTCCCGGTGCCGCTCCCGGCAACGCCGAAATTCACTTTCAGCCGGTTCCACTCGTCGCGGAGCTGCTGCCGGGTGTGTTTCGCCGTGCCGCGCAGGAGCATCGCGGGCGTCAGCTCGGCCGCTGCGGTGCGGTGGCGCAGGCTGTTTTCGTCGCCGTAGTTAAGCCGCAGTTGCGCGACCACGGTCGCGCCGCGCGTCTTCTTCGGCAGCAGCGAGACTTTGATGCCCGGCCGAAGTTGGCTGCGGGATGTGCGCGACTCGATGTTCGCCGGCGACGGATCGAACGCCTCGCCGACGCTGGCGGTCGCGTCGCCCTTGTAGTCCTTCACGAGCGCCGTAATGTCGGGGGGGCGCGGGATCTCCGCGCGCGCCGGCGCGGCGATCGGCGTGAACACGCCCACCGTCCGGTTGACGGGCTTGAGATAAGTGGCCGCTGCCCGGCGCACGTCGTCAACGGTGGCTTTTCGGATGCTGTCGCGCTCGAGGAACAGCACGCGCCAGTCGCCGGCGGCAGACGACTCGCTGAGCGCCATGCCCACCTGCTCCGAGTCGTTCATCAAGAGATCGATCTGCCGAAGGAGGTCGGCGCGGGCGCGCTCCACTTCTTCGGACGTGATCGGCGTCGTCGCCGCCCCGTCGAGTGTCGCGATGAGCGTCGTTCGCGCATCCTCGATGGGCGCCTCTTTGCGTACGACGGTGTTGAAAATCGCCATGCCCTCTTCGTTCATCGCGCGCACGCCACCGCCCGCCTGCACCGCTTTCTTCGATTCGACCAGCGCCTTGTGTAGCCGGCCCGCGGGCGTACTCCCGAGAACCTGCGCGAGGAGATTGACGGCGCCGGCCTCGGGGTGCGAACGCGCCGGCACGCGATAGACGGCGAACACGGCCTGCACGTCGCCGACGCGCTGGACGGTGAGGGACCGTTCGCCGTCCTGCGGCGGATCGATCGTGTAGGTTCGCGCGAGGCTGCGGGTCGGTTTCGGAATGGGACCGAACTTCTGCGCCAGCAGGCGCACGGCCATCGCTTCGTCGAACTTGCCGGCGATGACGATCACCGCGTTGTCCGGCTGGTAATACATCTTGTAGAACGCCTGCAGCCGCTCGATCGGCACGTTTTCCACATCCGATCGTGCGCCGATCGTGCTCTTGCCGTAGTTGTGCCAGAGATAGGCGGTCGCCATGACGCGTTGCGACAGCGCCTGGAGCGGATTGTTCTCGCCGGCTTCCATCTCGTTGCGCACGACCGTCATCTGGCTGTCGAGGATGTCTTTCCTGACCGGCGCATTGATCAATCGATCGGATTCGAGATCGATCGCCCACTCGAGATTGGCGTCGGAGGCGGGGAACGTCTCGTAGTAGTTCGTGCGGTCGACGGACGTCGACGCGTTGCGGCGCGCGCCGCGATCCTGCTGCTCCTTCTTGGCGTCCGGATGTTTCGGCGATCCGTACGAGACCAGGTGCTCGATGAGGTGCGCCATGCCGGTCTCGCCGTAGCCTTCATGCCGCGAGCCCGCCAGCACCGTGACATTCACCGTGGTGGTCGACTTCGAGGGATCGGGCACGAGTACCGCGCGCAGCCCGTTGGCGAGACGGTATTCGGTGATGCCTTCGACCGTCGCGACACGTTCGACGCCGGCGGGAAGCGCCGGCATCTGCGCGGATAGCGTGGCAGCGAGGAACACGAGGACACACATCACTCGAGGTACCATGTCGGCCTCCCATTGCTAATGCCGGGGCGAGATCTCGAATGCGCCGAGCCGGGTGCCCGGGACGAGTGCCTTCAGATCCCCGAGATTCTACGCCAAGCTCGACCAACGCCGGATTCTCTTAAGACAGCCGGCGGTGATCGCTGACCGCCGTCGGTAAAGGGTTCTCGAAGTAAGGCAGAGCTGCGGAACCAAAGCCGGCAGAACCCCGGCATCTGCCACATCAGGGTTGCGGCCCCGATGGTACGGCAGTTGCTTTGCGCGGAGGTAGATCCCCATCGAGGAGAAGCGACATGTTTTCAACCAGAGTCATCGCCGCCGCGCTCGTCGCGATTACGCTTGCGCCGGTGCCCGCGCGGGCAGACGTACTGTTTATTCCGTTTTTCGGCGTGAATTTCGGCGGCGATTCCGGCAAGGAGTTCTCGGAAGCGTTCGAGACCAGTCAATACAACTGGGGCGCGAGCATTGCCTTCATGGGCGGCGGTGTCTTCGGCTTCGAGGGGGACTTCGGCTTCAGCCCGGATTTCTATGGCAAGACCGAAGTTGGCGGCAGCAACGCGTTCACGGCGACGGGCAACCTGGTTCTCGGGATCCCCTTCGGCGGCCAGAAGGGCTTCGGCGTCCGTCCGTACGGCGTGATCGGCGCGGGCCTGCTCAAATCGGCGTCGGACTTCGGCTCCGCCATTGCCGATATCGATGAGAGCAATGTGACGTGGAGCGCCGGCGGCGGCGTCCTGGTGTTCTTCGGGACCAGCATGGGTATCCGCGGCGACGTGCGCTACTTCCGGACGTTCGATGATCTGGAGATCCTCGGCCTCCCGATCCTCCAGTCGCCTGGGAAGGTCGATTTCACGAGAGGCTCGCTGGGCTTCGTGCTGAGGTTCTGACCAAGAGGCGCGACCATCTCGGCTTCGACCTGCTGAAACAGCAGAACGAAGCCGAGCGAGTCCGCGTTACTGCGTCTGGTGCGTGACGCTGCCCGAACTGCCGGTGAAGTTGGTGCTCCCGGCATACGTCGCGGTCAACGGGTGCGTGCCGCGCTTGAAGTTCTTGTTCATCGTCGCGACGCCGTTCACCAGCGCCGCAGTTCCCAGCAACGCGCCGTTCTCTCGAAACTCCACGGTGCCCGTCGTGGTCCCTGCGCCGGGAGCCACAGCCGATACGACCGCGCGCAGTTGCACGCTCTGATTGTTGTTCGAGGGATTCGGCGTCGTTGTGAACGTCATCGCTGTCGCCGCCTTCGTGACCGTCAACGTGCCGTTCGCGAACGTGATCGAATAATTCGCTGACGACATTCCACCCGGAGCGACCGAGTACGATCCCGGCGCGCTCGTCGCAGTCGCAGAAGTCGTAAACGTCAACGTGCCCGCGAGCGATGACATCGAATCACCATTCACGAATCCAGCGCCGCTCGCGGTGAACGCCGGCAACGACTCGCCGTACACCTTCGCCGCGGCGTTCGCCGTGATCGTGAGCGGCGCAGGCGTGACAGTCAGCGGCCTGCTCGCCGATGAGCCGTCGTAGTTCACCGCGTCGGCGGGCGTGAACGTGACCGACAACGTCTGCAAGCCGGCGTTCAACGCCGCGCCCGCGGCTGGCGAATAGCTGAACGTGCCGGCAACGTTCGCGGTCGCGTTCAACTGCGACGCGCCGAGCGCCGTTCCGTAGGCGATGTCGGCAGGATTCGACCAACTGATCGTCGACGCCGCCTTGTTGACGGTCAGCGACACGGTCGACGACCCGCTGTTGTAATTCGCCGCATCATCCGGCGTGAAGGCTACCGACAGCGTCTGTGCGCCGGCATTCAACACCGCACCCGCGGCGGGCGAATAGCTGAACGTGCCGGCAACGTTGGCGGTCGCGTTCAACTGCGACGCACCAATCGCCATGCCGTAGACGATGTTCGCGGGATTCGACCAGCTGACCGTCGGCGCCGCCTTATTGACGGTCAGCGAGACGTTCGCCGACCCGCCGTTGTAATTCGCCGCATCAGCGGGTGTGAAGGTCACCGACAGCGTATGCGAGCCGGCGTTCAACACCGCGCCCGTCGCGGGCGAATAGCTGAACGTGCCGGTGACGTTGGCGGTCGCATTCAGCTGCGACGCACCGAGCGCGGTGCCGTAGACGATGTCGGCGGGGTTCGCCCAATTGATCGTCGAGGCCGCCTTCGTAACGGTCAGCGACACGTTCGCCGACGCGCCGTTGTAATTCGCCGCATCGTCCGGTGTGAAGGTGACCGACAGCGTGTGCGAGCCGACGCCGAGCACCGTGCCTGCGGCGGGCGAGTAGCTGAACGTGCCAGCAACGCTGCCGGTCGCGTTCAACTGCGAGGCGCCGAGCGCGGTGCCGTAGACGATGTCGGCCGGATTGGACCAGCTGACCGTCGTTGACGCCTTGGTCACGTTAAGTGTCACGTTCGCCGACGAGCCGTTGTAGTTCGCGGCGTCGTCCGGCGTGAAGGTCACGGCCAGCATCTGCGAGCCCGCGCCGAGCACCGTGCCAGAGGCCGGCGAGTAGCTGAACGTGCCGGCGACGGTGGCCGTCGCGTTCAACTGCGAGCCCCCGAGCGCGACGCCGTAGACGATGTCTGCCGGGTTCGACCAGGTCACCGTCGTGGGGGCCTTCGCGACGTCAAGGGTAACGTTCGCCGACGAGCCGTTGTAGTTCGCGGCGTCGTCAGGCGTGAAGGTCACGGTCAGCGTCTGCGAGCCGGCGCCGAGCACCGTGCCCGCGGCCGGCGAGTAGCTGAACGTGCCGGCTACGTTGGCCGTCGCGTTCAACTGCGAGCCGCCGAGCGCGACGCCGTAGACGATGTCTGCCGGGTTCGACCAGGTCACCATCGTGGCGGCCTTCGCGACGTTAAGGGTAACGTTCGCCGACGAGCCGTTGTAGTTCGCGGCGTCGTCAGGCGTGAAGGTCACGGTCAGCGCCTGCGAGCCGGCGCCGAGCACCGTGCCCGCGGCCGGCGAGTAGCTGAACGTGCCGGCGACGCTCGCCGTGGCATTCAACTGCGCCGCGCCGAGCGCGGTGCCGTAGACGACCTCCGCCGGGTTGTTCCAGCTGACGATGGAGCTCGCCTTGATGACCGTGAATGGAACGAGGGCGCTCGATCCATTCCAGTTCGCCGCGTCGTCCGGTGCGAACGTCACCGAGAGCACGTGATCGCCGGTGCCGAGCACGGTTCCCGCAGCGGGCGAGTAGGTGAACGTCCCTGGCGTCGGCGCCGTGGCGTTCTGCTGCGTCGGGCCGAGCGGTGTGCCGTATGCGACATTGTCGGGCCGGTACCAGACGACCGACGCGTTCGCCTTCGACACCGTCAGAGACCGCGAGATCGATCGGATTTCGTAGTTCATGGTGTCAGCCGGCGTGAACGTCGCCGCCAGCGTGTGCGACCCGGCGTTCAGGACTGTGCCGGCCGGCGGCGTGTATTCGAAGCTGCCGGTCACGTTGGACGATGCGGACAGTTGACTGGCGCCCAACGAGGTGCCGTACGTGATGCCGGAAGGCGGCGGCCACGTCAAGGAGGGAACGGCCTTGAAGATGGTCAGCGTGTATGTTCTCGAGATGGCCTCGTAATTCGCCGATCCGTCGTAGCGCACTTCGACGGTGTAGGCGGCCGCGTTGACGGGCACCGTGGGCAAACCGTTGTACGTGTAAATCACCGGCGTCAGCCACTCGCCGGCGACGCCGGCGATGTTGACGTTGTGGCCGCCGTGCGGCCCACCGTCGTAAGTGATGCCGATGTCGTTGAGCGTGCCGATGATCGGCGTGGCCTTGCGGATGACGAACGAACCGGTGGCGGTCACCGGCGCGTAGTTGGTGCTGCCGGCGTATTGCACGTCGAGCGCGTACGTCCCGGCGCTGGTCGGCGCGGTCGTCGAGCCGTCGTACCGCACAACAAACGGATTCAGTTCGTCGCCGTCGACGCCGCGGACGACGACGGTGGCCGCGCGCGGGTAGCCCGTATACCAGACCGGCGCGCTCGAGATCTCGACCGTCGGCGTCGCACGGTTGATCGTGAGCGCGACGTCGGCGGATTCGCGCGCCAAGTAGTTGGCCGATCCCGCATACGACGCGCGCACGGTATGGTTTCCGGCGTCCGTCGGCGGTGTGGATGACGAGCCGTCGTAAGTGATCGTGACCGGCGTCAGAGTCGCGCCCCCTAGACCGGTCGCGGCACCGCTGCCGGCGTGCGGCTGCGTGTCGTACGTGAACGTGCCGCCGGTCGCCGTCACCGTTGGTGTCGCCTTGTTTACCGTCAGCGCCACACTGCCGGTCGCGACGGTGTAGTTCGAGCTCGAGGGCGTGAACGTGACGTTGAGCGTGTGCGTTCCCGCCGGCAGGACCGAGCCGGAGGCCGGAGAATAGACAAAGGTGCCCGGCGTGTTGGCCGTCGCGTTGAGTTGCGATCCGCTGGTGAGGGCCGCGCCGTAGGTGATGGCCGCCGGCGCGTTCCAAGTGATGACCGGCGTCGCACGGTCGATCACGAAGTTGGAAGTCGTGGTCGCGTACTGCACGTACGCCGTGGCATTGTGGGTCGCTTGCGCGACATTCACCATAGTCTGAGCAGCGAGTCCGGAGATCGATACGGGTACTCGCGCGACACCCGTCGCGTCAGTGGTCGCCGTCCCCGCGGACACGTTCCGGAACGTGAACTGGACTTGCTCACCCTGGATCGGCTGCGCCTGGTCATCCGTGAGCCGTGCCACGAGCTCCGCCGATCCGCCGAACGTGGCGCGTTGCGGCGTCGGCGTGAACGACAGCGTCGTCGGCAGCGCGCAGATACCGCCGATTCCGCTCATGTAGGCGGTGTCGATCTCGGCGGCCGACATGGCGCGATCGACGAGCTCCACGTCGTCGATCGTGCCGTCGAAGTAAGACGGCTCGGTCGCGCTCTGGCGGGCGGCCACCTGGAAGGCGTTCTGGAACGGCGCCGCGTCGCCAATGACGCCGCTGGCCGCACGCACGTGAACAAGCTGGCCGTTTTTGTACAGACGAATCGCGCTGCCGTCGTAGGTCAATGCGAGCTTGATATAGCGCTCGCGATCCATCCAGACGCCGCTGTCAACCCAGCCCCAGCCTGGGTTCGTGTTGGCGATCGAGTAGTGGATGTTTCCGTTCGGGCCGCGCGCCAGCAGATACTCGCCTTCGCGGCCCGCGATGACGGCGTATGGGCCCAGCCAGTCGCGAACCTGGTAGACCAACGCCGACAGCGTGAACGCGTCGTCCATGCGCAGCGCCGGGACGTCGGGCACCCACATGTAACGGCTTTGGATGAAAACAAACCCCATGCCGTACCAGGTGGATGTGTAGATCGGAGAACCGTTCACGATCGAGCCGTCGTTACGCGCGATGATGTCGCGGGAGTGGCCGTCCCCGGGCCACCATCCGACGAGGCCCGGCGGCCGCGGCGAGCACACGTTGGTGCTGACGTAGTAGGGCCTCGAGATGACGGCGGTGTTACCAGCGCGATCCCGCGCCTGCACGTCGAAGGTAAAGCGGCCAGCGACGTTGGTCGGCAGATACGCACCATCCGGCACCGGCCCGACGCACGACGCGATCCCGGACGTCGTATCGCCGCAGCCGTAGTCGGTCACATAGAGGGTGTTCTTCTGATGGAGGAATTCGGCATACGGCGGTCCCCAGATGATGCCGCTCGGAGGCGTCGTGTCGCGCTTCACGGTAACTGAACCCGACGCCGACCCGCCTTCGCTCGTCACCGTGCATGTGAACGTCGTGCCGGCGGTGTCCGTCGTCTGTATCGCCAGATTGCAGCCCACGGCCGAACTGATGGCCGAATCGGGATCCTCATACGCGAAGGACACGGAGACGTCGCTGGTGTACCAACCGTTGTCGCCAAGCGTGCCGGTGACCAGGGGCGTGATGACCGGCGGCGTCATGTCGTCGGTGCCGTTCTGGTGGATCGGGATGTACTTCGAGCCGACCTGGATCCAGCCGTCGCGCCCGACACCGGTGTTGTTCGCGTCGACGACGTACTGCACGGTGCGCGGGCCGGCCGCGAAAGCGCCGCCCTCGGTCACCATGATCCACGGCGAAGACGACGAGGCGCGCCAGCCCGACACCGCGCTCGTATTCACTTCGATTGAACCGGAACCGCCACCGATTGGAAACAAAGCCGATGCAGGCGCGGCGCTCATCGCGGTCAGGACCACGGCATGCGATGCGCCCCAGGTGTAGACATCGCCAACAGCGCGTTCCGATCGCGTCTGCAACACAATCGCGCTGCCGTCCGCGCTCATGGCGGCCGTGTAGTAGTAGTCGCTTTGATCGAAGGGTTCGCCGGAGTCGAGCACATCGACCCGCGTGAAGGTGTCTTCCCACATGTCGCGCACGACCAGCATCGCCGGGCCGGACGCACCGGGCGGCGGCGACGCAAGGTTCGACGCCGCCGTCGTGAACAGGACGTACCTGCCGTCCGCACTTGCCGAGGTCGGATAGCTCGATCCATCCCCGAGCGTTCCCGGTCCGTTAGGCGGCAGCTGGCTCACAATCAGCGTGAAATTTGGACCGTTGGCGGTGTCGTAGCGGAAGACCTGCGACTGCCCGTTCATGTCGTGCCAGTGAAGGCCGGGAGAGCTGGAGGAGAAGTCGACCCACCGCCCGTCGTCGGTGATGTCGGACGTTCCGTACCCGACACCGTTCTGTGACGGTCCGCCAGTCGCGGCGCGATCGATGAGCGTGGTCTGGCCGGTCCGATCGCGCAGATACAGATGATTCATCGCGTTCGGATTGCCGACGTCGCTCAGGTTGGTCGCCGCGCTTTCGAAGAGCACGCTGCCGTCGCTGCTGACGCGTGGGCTGTCGACGGAGTCGTTGGCGATGCCACCCGAGAACCCGACGCTGATCAACTGCGTCGTGACGTCACCCGGCGTGTCGAACAACCCGTCGCCAGAGGCGTCGCGATCATGCAGATACACTTGCCGGGGCGCTGACGACGAGACGCCCGAGGCAAACGTCGTCGACCACGAGAGAAACGCGACGAACCGTCCGTCGGCGCTGATGGCGGGATAGTAGGCGTCGCGGTCGCCCTGCGTGCCGTCGGTGGCGACGCTGACCCGCGCCAGGCGAAACTGATCCATGTCGTACACGAACACGTCCCAACGGCCGTTGGTATCGCCCGGGACAAGATTCGTCGCACCGGATGCGAACGCGATGTGGCGTCCATTCGTGCTGATGGTGGCCATCTGGCTGATGCCGTTGGCGGAGCCGCCGAAGGTCGGGCGACTGATCAGCCACGTCCAGCCGCTCATGCGATCGCGAAGAAAGACGTCGGCGTATCCGTTGGTGTCGTTGTATTCGCCGGTTGCCAGATACGGGTTCCGCGTGCTCATGACGACATAGCGGCCGTCGCCACTGATCGCGCCGTGCCAGACCTCGACGTCCTCGGTCGGGACGTTTCCCCACTGGTCGGCGCTGACGTGATCGATCAGGCCGCGGAACGGCGTCAGCGGCGGCGACTGTGCGACGATCGAGGACCGCGTGAGGACACACAGTACGGCTATCAGAGGGAACGTGAGCCGGCGCATGGATTCTCCTTGTTGTGCTTAGGAATCCTTATCGGCAGCAATTCACGGGCCTGTTCTAGCCGATCTTGCAACAGACATCTATAGTCTTTAATGTCAGTTAAAGTTCTTTAATATTTGGAATTTCTGTGAAAGCACGGAATTGCAGAGTGTTGCTTTTCGGAGCACGTAGTCTTGAGATTGATCAGGTCGGCTGTCCTCTACTCGCTTCGCAACGATTCGGTTGGGTCGATGCGAAGGCCGCGTCGGGCAGGCCCCAGTGACGCGAGGACGCCGACGAGCAGCATGAACGCGGCCGCGCCGGGGAGGATTCCGGGAATCGGCAAGCCGCCGATCTGTTCGATCGGCACGTACCGCCCGACGAAGTACGCGGCGAGCATCCCTGCCGCCGAACCCGCACCGATCTGCCAGAACGCGCGCTTGAACACAGCCGCCACCAATTGGCCCGGCGGGGCGCCGAGGGCCGAACGGATACCGATCTCACGCCGGCGTTGCGCGACCGTGAACGCCATGAGCGCGTACAGGCCGGCGGCCGAGAGCAGCAGCAGGCTGCCGGTGACCGCGCCGATCGCGCTGGCGCCAAGGTTGTCGCCGAAGCGGTGCTGACGATAGATCTCTGCCAACGTGCGGACCTCATCGACGTGTAGCGTCGGGTCGACACTCGCGACGACGTCGCGCAGGTTTTCAGCGAGACCGGCCGGATCGCCTCTGAGGCGAAGTTGCAGATGCGCAGGATGGATTTGCCCCGGGGCCGTCGCGTGGTACGCGACCCGCCCGTCGGTGGTCACTGGCAGATTTCCGACGACACCGACGACTTCGTACCAGCGGTCCACTTCCGGTCCGTGCCGCCACTCGCCGTCCGTCGCGCGGACGTACCGGAAACGGTGTCCGAGCGCGTTGCCGCCGGGAGCGATGGTCTCGGCGAAGTTGCGATTGACGATGACCGCACCGCTCTCGGCAACACTGCCCTTCGCGGCAACGTCACCTTCATTGAATCGCCGACCGGCGATGCCAGGCACCTGATAGAGATCGAAGAACGCCGTATCGACCTGGTTGAACCGAGCGAGAAATCCCGGCAGCTGGCCGTTGATGACTTCGGTCGGTGCGTCGCGGCCTTCGATGTCGACGAACACCCAGGGCTCGTCGCCGGGTGGCTGCGACGCGGTCGCCACGCCGAGGATGCGTGGCTCGGCCAGCAGCCGTCGCGTCAACTCCCGCTGGCGATTGCCAAAGAGCAAAGCGTCGTTCCCTTCCAGCGCGACGCGCGCGGTCGCAAACTCTTCGGCGGCGAAGCCCGGTCCGACGACGCCAGTCCGCAAAGTGCCCCACGCGAGTTCGGTGGCCAGTGGCAGCACGCCGACCGAGAAGGCGACCTGCGCGATCACCAGCGTGGTCCACGTGGCGCCGAGCCGAACGCTGGTCCGTCCCGCGAGCGCGCCGGCGCCCAGTCGCGCCAGGCGGCCCGTGGCCTGAAGCGCCGGCACGAGGCCGGAGACGGCGGCGCCAGCCAGGGCCAGGACCCCGACGAAGAGAAGCGTGCGGTACGACACATCGAACGTCATCCAGAACGGCGGGCCGCCGGGGATGTTCTGCAGGCGCCCGGCTACCACGATCGACACGACGCGCAGGATCAGCAGGGCGGCGCCGGCGGCCGCGGCCGTCAACACGAGCGACTCGATGAACAGCTGCCAGACGATCCGCGCGCGGCTGCCGCCGAGGGCGTGGCGCGCGGCGAACTCCTGCTGCCGCGTGACGGTGCGCGCGTAGTTGAGGATCGCGATGTTCGCGCACGGCGGTAGCAGCAGCAATACGAGCAACAGGCTCGACAGCGACCACGCCAGGCCCAGCTCGCCAGGTTCGAAGTCCCCCGTGAAGGCAAATGTGTACGGCACGACGCGCGCTCCGGTCGCATTGGGATTCGGCCGCGCGGTGTTTTCCGAATTGGCCGGCGGGAGGATCCCGAGCGCCGACACCTCGGCGTGCGCGCGCGTGAGCGTCGCGCCCGGCGCGAGCCGGCCGAAGACGACGCCTTCGGGACCGGTGTTGCGCAGTGTCGCGTCGGTCCCGAGGCGGAGCGGAACCCAGTACCGGAAGTTGAGCGGGAACTGGAAGCCGTCCGGCATGACACCGACGACGGTATGCACGTCCTTGCCGAGCCGCAGTTCGCGTCCGATGACGTCTCGCGCGCCGGCGAAGCGCCGCTGCCACACATCGTGGCCGATGACGACGACGGGGGCGGCGCCCGGCGATTCATCGGCGTCGATAATCGACCGGCCGACGAGCGGCGAAACCCTTGCGACCCGAAACCCGGCGGCCGAGATCTCGGCGACCGCCGCGAGTTCCACCGATCCGTCGGACGTGATGATGTTGCGCTGAATCGTTTGGAATGCTGCAACCTCACTGACCGATTGCAGACTGGCGCGCCAACGCTCGAGGTCCTGCCACGTCGTGTCACGCCGCCGGCCGGCCTCGCGGTCCCACACCTGGATCGCGACAACACGGTCACCATCGTCGAGCGGAAGCGGGCTCCACATGACGATGTCAAACGCGGCGAACACGATCGCGGCGATGCCGATCGCCAGGGTCATCGCAAGACCGCCGACCAGCGTCAGCCCCCAATTCCTGACCAGGAGTCGCAGTCCGAGTTTGATATCGAGCCACGACGAGCTGAGCCAGGGCAGCCCGCGCTGATCGCGCAGCGCTTCGAGCGCCTGGATGCGGCCGCCGGCGGCGGCGCGGGCGAGTCGCGCAGCGTCGCTCGGTGCGTGCCCCTTCCGCCGGAGCTCGTCTTCAGCGATGGCAAGGTGTCCGGCAAGCTCGCGCTGCAGGTCATCGTCGGTCCGGCGGCGACTGAGCGCTCCCCACATCCGGCGTGTCCACTCGCGAAGCGAGGAGCCGATCTCGCGGAGCGTCATGCCGGATCCTCGAAGAGCGTGTGCATGACCAACACCATCTGATCCCACGCCTTCTTCTCGGCGGCGAGCCGCCGGCGTCCGGCGGCGGTGATGGCGTAGAAACGCGCCTGGCGGTTGTTGTCGGTGACACCCCACTCGGCTTTGATGAGGCCCTGCTGCTCCAGGCGCATCAGGCCCGGGTACAGCGTGCCCATGTTCAGCGTGAGCGCGCCCGACGAGGCCTGCCCGAGCCGGGCGCCGATCGCGTAGCCGTGCTGCGGCCCCAGCGCCGCGAGCGTCTGCAGCACCATCAAGTCGAGCGTGCCGCGCAGGACTTCCGCCTTGGACGGTTCTCTATTAGGCATCCTAATGCATCATGCCCGCGTTCCATTAGGAAGTCAAATGAAGGCGTCCGCAAGTGGCTGGAAAACGGCCACCGAACTGATCCATGCTCGGCATGAACATGCTGCTGAATCGCGAGATCGCGCCGGATATATCAACTTCATCGACGGTGGCCGCCACGCATTCGTACGCGGCGGCTTTTGACGTAAGCTTCATGTTCCAAAGGAGGTCGGCATGCAAAGGAACCTTCCCAAGCTTGCACTGTTTACCGTCGTCGGGTGCCTCGCAGCGGTTGAGGGGAGCGCGCAGGTCGTGAGACAGGAAGTGGCCGGCATCCGGAACTTCGCCAAGATCGAATCGACCGTGGCGTGCGCCGGCGCCATTACGCCCGCAGCGATCCAGGAAATCAAGAAGATGGGGTACGCGTCGATTATCAACCTTCGGCTCGCGACCGAGCAGGGGGCTGACATCGAGGGCCACATCGCCGTCGCCAAGGCGAACGGCCTTCCCTACCACCACATTCCATTCAGTGCCTCGACGCCCGATCCCGCGGCCGTTGACACGTTTCTGAAGACGATCACCGCGCCGGGCGTTCAGCCGGCGTTCATTCATTGAGCGGGCGGTGGAAGAGCCGCCGGGATGTGGCTCATGAAACGCACGATCGTCGATGGATGGGATACCAGCAAGGCGATGGAAGAAGCGACGGCGCTCGGGCTCACGAATGAAACGCTGAAGCAGTTCTTCCTTGCGCAGATTCAGCAACGGAAAAAGTGATTACGTAGCCCACAACCTTTCGGCGCGCCAAGCCATCTAGTTAGTCAACGAATGTTGTTCGTGGGCCGACTGCTTCAGAATCTGCGCCAGGCATGCCGCGTACTACGACGCCAGCCGGCGTTCAGCTGTGTCGTAATTCTCACTCTGGCCCTGGGCATCGGGGCGACGACGGCCGTCTTCACCGTGGTGTACGGTGTGCTGTTGCGGCCGTTGCCGTATCGCGATCCAGGTCGCCTGGTCACGCTCCAGTACGGGCACAAGGGCACAGTGTCGCCGTGGTTCTCGCCGCCGAACTTTCGGGACTACGCGGCTCAGAACGACGCCTTTTCCAGCACGGCTGCGCTGACGCCGATCACAGTCAACATGACTGGTTTCGGCGAGCCCGAACGCCTGCAAGGCGTGCGAGTCTCGTGGAATTATTTTGACTTGCTCGGCGTCGGGATGGCACACGGGCGCGCGTTCGTCGAGGCCGATGATCAAGGCGACGGCAATCGAATCGTGCTGAGCTACGGCCTGTGGCGCCGTCGATTCGGTGGCCGCCCGGACGTGATCAATTCGACGACGACGCTCGACGGCCGCGCCGTCACGATTGTCGGTGTCGCGTCGGCGGATCTGAACTTTCCCGCGACCGCCCAGTTCTGGCAGCCACTCATCTTCACCCCGCGGGATATGGCGAACGAGTCGCGGGGCGCACAATGGGTGCAAGTTCTCGCCCGGCTGAAGATCGACGTATCGTCGCAACAAGCGACGACCACACTGCAAACGATTGGCCTCCGCCTCGCGCGAGAATTCCCTCGAACAGAGAATGATGTCACGGCGCTCGCCATCCCCTTGCATGAACGGATCGTTGGAAACATCCGGCCGACGTTGTTCGCGCTTCTTGGCGCCGTCACGCTCGTTCTGCTCATTGCGTGTGCGAACGTCGCGAGTCTCTTGCTGGCGCGTGCCCAGGCTCGCGGCCGGGAAGTTGCCGTCCGCATCGCGCTGGGTGCGACGCGTCGCCAGCTGATCGCGCAGTTGCTGACCGAAAGCCTCGTGTTAGGGATGCTTGGCGCTGCCGCCGGTGTCGGTCTCGCCATCGTGCTCGTCCGCGCGCTCGTGCTGTTCGGACCTTCATCGATTCCGCGCCTGGCGACGCTGACGGTCGATGCCGGCGTTCTCGCCTTTGCCGTGGCTATGGCCATCGCTACCAGCATCGCGTTCGGCTTGACGCCCGCCCGCTCCTTCGCGCTGAGTAGCCGCGGTGCAGTTGGCGCGAGCACGGCGGGGGCCCGGCGATTGCTGGTTGTCTCGGAGCTCGCATTTGCCGCCATGCTATTGGTGAGCTCGGGCTTGCTCATTCGCAGCTATCTGCAACTGCAGCGCGTTGAGCCTGGATTCGATCCCGAGAACGTCGCGACCTTTGGTCTATCGCTTCCGGCGGCGAAATACCCGGCTCCGGAAAACCTCGACGCGTTCGTGTCGACGCTCCTCTGGCGACTCGAGGCCGAACCCGGAGTGGAATCGGCGGCCATCGCATACGGCCTGCCGTTCTCGAGCGGCCTCAATGCCATTACCGGGTTCCGCCGCGAAGACCAGCCCGAGCCCGAATCGGCGTCGATGCCATCGGCGTCCATGCGCATCGTCAGCGCGGACTATTTCCGGACGATGAAGATTCCGATCCGCTCGGGACGTTTCTTCGACAGACGTGACACAGCGACGGCGCCTGAGGTCGTCCTGATCAACGAGCGAGCGGCGCAGAGGTTTTTCGCCGGCGTCAATCCGATCGGTCACCAGATTCGGGTCAGCGCAGAGATCGCGCGAGATGCGCGTAACGGGCCGAAGACAGTCGTCGGCATCGTCGGCAACGTCAAATACCGCAGTCTCGACGAAGAGACGCCCGCCGAAATCTATCTGCCGTACGACCAACACCGGGTCGATGCGTTTACCGTGGCCGTGCGCACGACGGCGGATCCGCTCGCCATTGTTCCCACGCTGCGAGGCGACGTCGCTGGACTCGATCCGTTGTTGCCGCTGGCCAACATCAACTCGCTGGCTTCACTCGTGGACGCATCGATCGTGGAACGCCGATTCACGATGGTCGTGTTTTTATCGTTTGCTGCCATTGCGGCCGCGCTCTCCGCGATCGGGGTCTACAGTGTGCTGGCGTACCTGGTCAGCCAGCGGACCAAGGAAATTGGCTTGCGCCTTGCGATCGGCGCATCGCCGTCAGGTGTGGTCTGGCTCTTCGTCCGCGAGGGCATGGTGTTGACGGCGGTTGGGCTGACTGCGGGATTGGCCGGCGCAGTGGCGGCAGACCAATGGATTCGTTCGCTCCTCTTCGGTGTCACGCCGGCTGACCCGACGACTTTCGCGGCGGTTGCGTGTGCATTGACCGTGACCGCCGTGCTTGCGACATACGTACCCGCGCGACGGGCGGCCAGTGTAGACCCAACCGACGCGCTGAGGACCGATTAGGTCTCAGTGCCTATTGCTGAACTTCGAGTCTGATTGTGTAGGGGTGGCTTCCGCCAGCGCGTAACGTGGTGCGTCCCGCCGAGACCGCGCGCAGTTCCCACTCGCGGCGGCCGGACGCATCGACGTTGTTCACTTCCACGACCTGCACCGATCGGCCTTCGACGTCCGGATCGGGCGCACTCGGATCGGACACGACGAGGCCGGCCGTCTGGCCGACCTTCATCGTGAACACACCCTTGTCATTGGCCGGGCTCAGCCTGCGAGGTACGGGCACCGCCTCAGATTGCACGGTCGCAGCGATCCGATCTGGCGCGGTGTTCGTGGCCGAAGTCAGCCCGCTCCCGCATCCGGCCAGGAGGCCGGCGTAAACGAGAGCGGGCCGAAGCATTCCGATCATCAGCGTCAGGACTCAGTACGGCGCAAGATCCTCTCGATGATATCTTTTTGCGCCCTGATCTGATCAGGCGTCGACGCCGGGTTGGCTCCCACCAGCTCGGCCGCGAGCATGGCAGCGCCAAACGTCGTATTCAGCACGTTCGGATCCGATCCGGTCGCCACCGGCGTATCGAAGTCGATCGCGCCATTGGCGAAGTTCAGCCACGCCGCGAGCAGCTGCTGCTTGAAGACATCGAGCGGCGGCGCTTTCGCGGGGGTATACAGGATGTTGACGGCGTCCTCGCGCGTCATGCCATCCGGGAACACCAGGCTGAAGTAGCCGGCGATCGCGAGATAGCACTCGAGCGTTTCGGTCGTGAAGTCGTTGGCGGACTTGACGCGGTACTGGTTGAGCCACCATCCCGAACCCTTGTTGACGTTCGAGTTCCCGCGCACCACGACCGCGGCTGTGTCATTCGCCGTGCCGCCGTCGTCATCGTCCACCGTGACCGTCAACGTGAAGAGGCACGCCGTCGCATAGGTGTGCGTGGATTCGAGCGACACCGCGCGCGGCTGCACCGACGGGCTCTTCGCCGGATCGGTTGCCGGCGGGTTGACGAGCGACGTCTCGGTTGATGTCGTGCCGTCATCCCAGTCCCACGTGAACGTCAGGTCATCACTGCCCGGATCGGCCGACGATGCCGGCACCGTGACATCACCACCGGCCTCGAGCACGAATGCGGTTTGGCCGCCGTACTCCTGCGTGCCGGACTCGTCGATCACCGACGTCGGATTGACGTTAGCAACCGCCGCGATCCCAACGCCGATCGATGACGTGTCATCGTCGAAGCCGGTGACGACGACGTTGAAGAGCCCGTTGTCGCCGTACTGCTTCGGCACGGTGAAGGTGAAGGTCGCATTCGGCCTCACGTTCTCGAGCACGCCGCCGAGCCCTTGTGAACCGGCGCCGTCGTCGAAGTCAATCGTCGCGGTCAGCACATCAAGCCAGCCCGGGTCGCTGATCACGCCGGAGATGGTCGTGGTGCCATGCTCGTCGATCGCAGGGATCGGGAAAATCACGACGGTCGGAGCGACATTCGTCACGTTGACGGTCGCGGTGTCAGTGTCGGTCAGGCCCCACTCGTCGGTGACGCGGACGCCGACCGTGAACGCGCCGTCCTGGCCGACCATCGTGAAGTTCGCGGTCACGCCCGTCGCGTCGTCAAAGGCGCCGTCGTTGTCGAGGTCCCACTCGTAGGTCGTGATTGCGCCAGCTGACGCGTGGCCGCCCGGTGCTGAGCCCGACGCACTAACGACGACATCGGTGCCTTCCGGCGTGTTGTACGGTCCGCCGGCGTCGGCGGTCGGCAGGCAATTGTCCGGGACAGTGAAGTCTTCGGTCGGCACGGCGTGCAGGCCGTTCGAGACCGCATTCACGCCCATGCCGCGAACCGCGAAGGCGGCCCACAGCGCGCAGCGGTTGGCGTCGCCGTTGGCGGCCTGATCGTTCGCGAGAATGCCGTCGCGCGCGTCGAGGAACGTTGGCGACGGTCCGTTCCCGGTGCTGCGCATGCCGTCGAGCACCAGCTGCGTTGTCAGCGTGATCCCGAGACGCAAGCGGATCTCGTACATCGTGGCGCCCCAAATCTCGCCGTTGCGGTGAGGCGAAGTGACGGCGGTGCTGTAGTCGCCATAGGTCCAGGGGTGCCCGTTGTACGCAAAGGTGCGGATGCCGCTGGTATTGTCGCCGGTCACGTATTCGGCGACCAGGTCGTCGCCCCAGCGCAGGAACGAGATGGTGTCGCTCCAGCCTTCGCCGAGCGATCCGGCCTGGTTGGTGGAGCCGCTAATCGTGCCGGGCACCAGGCGGTTCGAGACACCATGACCGTACTCATGGGCGATGACGTCGCCATCGAGGCTGCCGTCACCGTACGGATTACCCGGTACCCACATGTACATCTGCATGCGCGCGGTGGTGCCGTCTTCGTCGGTGCCGAAGTTCGCGTTGTTCAGGCAGCGAATCGGCGTGACGTCGTCGTCGTCGAGGCAGCCGAAGTCGAAGCCGTCCTGCGCCTCGGCGAGCACCGCGTCGTCGTCCTCACCCTCGCCGCTGAAGTTGTCCGTCTGGAAGTTGCCGCTCGCTTCATCGAAACCGAAGCCCCACAACCAGTCGTGCATGTCGTTCGTGTAATAGAACAACTGCGTGATGATCGCGTCGAGGTCGGCGTCGAGCGCCGTCGTGAGATCGCCGGGGGGGATGCTGGCGAGAGGAACGTTCGGCAAGTTGCGGAACGCGTTGGTGAAGGCGTAATCGAAGTGCTGGCTGCCGTTGCTCGGTTGGTACTCATCGTTGGCGTCGCTATCGTCGAGATCGCGGTACGCGTTGACGTTGTTGCCTTTCGTCACGTTGTCGCCGTCAACCCACGTGCCGTTGACGCCCGAGAACGGTTGGACCGATCGAGTCGCCGTCCCCGCAAGAGGATTCTGCCCGGTGAACACCGTCCCTTGCGGTCCCGAGTGCTTGTAGCGGCTCTCACGCTCGCGCACGTCGCCGGTTTCGGCATCGACGATGGTGCCGAACCAGTTGCCGGGGCCGGCCTCGATATCGGTCAACCACGACAAGCGCAATCCGCCGTCGTCGTTGATGAACCAGACCAGTTCCGCGCTCATGTCCTGAGGCCGGCGCAAATTGCGCGCGATCGTGTTGGCGAAACGGTGCTTGCCGGGCGCGCGTGTCCCGGCGCCCTGCGGCAGCGACCGGATTTGTGCGCCGGCGCGCAACGCTGCGACGCCGAGGGCCTGGCCTGCAGTCAACGACGAGCGGCCCGACGTGCGGGCGCTGCCGGTGCGGCCGGACACCATCACCAGGCGGCCTTCGCGATCGAGCGTCGCGACCAGCCGCGCCGTGTGCACGCGCAGTCCTCCGACGCGCTGTGCGATCGACACGCGCGTGACGCCGTTGGCGGTGGTGTGCGCTTTCTCGACGTAGAGCCCGTTGCCCTCACGATCGGTGAGGCCGAATTCACGCAGGTGCTCCTGCACGTAGCCGAGCGCGATGCCTTCGGGCTCGCTCGACGATGGGCCGGTGAGGTACTGGCCAGTGCCGAAGATGGTCACGCCGCGGGCGCCGCCATCGACCCGAATCAGCGCGCGATCGAGTTGTTCGCTCCCGCCCTGCGATCGAACCGCGGACGAGAGGCAGAGGATTGCGACAGGCATTGCGAGCAGCGCAAGCCCGTATGACCGTTTGCGTACGTTCACGAGATACTCCCTTCCTGGACACGAGGCACTGACAGGGCATTGAGGCGTGCCCAGCTCGGGGTGGAGCGCGCGAATCCTACATCAACGGGTGCAACGGGACCATTACCCTTTCGGGGAATCTTTGTAACGTGAGCGGCTTTCCGTGCAAACGACATCCAGAAACTGGGAGTAAGGGACGCAGGCGGAAGGTGAGGCCGGAGGACGAGGAGGGGATGACGAACGTCGATCCCACTAATAGTATGCGCGCACCCTGCTTACTCTTCAAGACTGTTTGTTGATCCGCAGGACGCGTATCATCGCCGGTCCATGTCAACGATGGATCGTCGGCTCGCGCGTCTCCTGGACACGCCATTCTTCGCGCGGGTCGTCCCGCACCTCCCGCCCGAGACGTTGCATCAGCTCATTCAGTACCGCGGACTCGATGCGAGCGGCGAGCTCGTCACGTCTGCGACACCCGCGCAGCTCACCTCCCTGCTCGACCTCGATCTGTGGCGGCACGCGCAGCCGGGACGCGACGAACAATTCGATGTCGATCGCTTCGGCGAATGGCTCGAAGTGCTGGTGGACACCGGAGAGTCGGTGGCGGCACGTACCGTCGCCGCCCTCGACACCAACCTCGTAATCGTCGGCCTCTGCCGCTACCTGCGTGTCTTCGACCCGGGCATCTTCGAACCAACCGCCCAGAGTGATGACGAACCGACAGATCGTCACGAGGCGATGCGTGAAGGAGGCGGCGACCGGATCGAGTGTGAAGTGGGCGGCTATCTGGTGCGGGCGCGGAGAGCCGACGCGTGGGATGCAATCGTCACGCTCCTCGTCACGCTCGAGACCGAGCACCACCACTACTTTCACGCGGTGATGGAAGGATGCCGCAACCTGTCCAACTCCAGGCCGGAGATCGACGGCCTCGACGATCTGCTGAGTGCGCCGGAGCAGCACCTCCACGACACCGCGATCGAACGGGAGCGACGGCGATCGCGGCAGGGCTACGCGACACCGGCCGACGCGCGTGCCTTCCTGCAAATGGCGCGGCAACCGCAGCACACGATCAACCCCATCGCCGCGGCCTACTTTCGGGCGGCCGAAGAAGAAACGGAGAGTGTGCGACACCACGACCCGCCCGCCTTCGCCAAGGCTTCGGCGAGGCAAGGCGACGAGGACATCCCCACCTCGATCGACACGGTCATCGACCTGCTGGCCGAGGCTGGAGTGATGCCGGAACGGCCGCGGGCGCTGCTCGAAGCCGCGGACGAGGACCCTCGAGCCGCGAAGCTCCCGCTCTTGAAGCGGCTGATGGAGTTCGTGTTAGACGACGATGAGCCCGCGTACCTCGCGCGCACTCGCGAGCTTGCGTTCCTCGCGAATACGCTGCTCGCGGGATCCTCCATTCAGTCGCGGCCGTTCACGCCCCAGGAAGCATCCGATGCGGCGGCGTGCATCTGCAACCTCGGTCTCGAATGCGGGCCCGCGCCCCCCGACGCGTTCCTCGTAGATCACGACCTCGTGACGGCATTCGAAGCGGGCTGGTCGGTACTGCACCGGGACGTCAGCCTGTTCGTGGCGGATCAGCTCGTGTCGACGCTGGCCGATCTTCATTGTGTCGACGCCGACACTCGCCGCGACCTCTGGGCGCTGCGGATCAAACTCGAGAAGCAGCGCGAGGCGGGGACGCCGTGGCTCGCGCGCGACGCCGCCGACGTGCTCGCGATGCTCGACATGACCGCCTGGATCAGCGTGCTCGGATTGCTGGACGAATGTCCCATCGTGCCAGCGGCGCTGACGGCCGTTCTCGAACGCCGCACGACGCCCGTCAGCCCGACCGCGTTCGAGTTCATCTCGACGACCGATCAGATCGGCGACATTCGCCTTTTCATGAAGACGCTCCCCGGCGTCTTGTCACGCTGAGCGCGCGGGCCGTCAAAATTCGCGGTACAGTCGTGGCGGCCCATCCCGTGCACACCTCGAAGCCACGCATCGTCATCGTCGCGACCGGCGGCACGATTGCCGGCAGTGCCGAGTCCACGACCGCTGCCGGATACCAGTCCGGCGGAGTCGCCGTCGATGTCCTCATCGACGCCGTGCCGCAAATGAAAAAGTTCGCGGACGTGCGTGGCGTGCAGGTGTCGTCGCTCGGCAGCCAGGACATGAACGACGAGTTGTGGGTGAAGCTGGCGACCGAGGTCAATCGCTTGCTGGCGGAGGCTGACGTTGACGGCGTCGCAATTACACACGGCACCGACACGATGGAGGAGACCGCGTACTTCCTCAACCTCGTCGTCAAGAGTGACAAGCCGGTCGTCCTCACCGGTTCGATGCGACCGTCGACCTCGCTCGGCGCCGATGGCCCGTTGAACATCTACAACGCGGTTGGCGTGGCGTCCGATCCGCGAGCGAAGGGGCGCGGCGTGCTGGTAGTCGCCAACGACGACATCCACGATGCGCGCGCGATGACCAAGCGCCACACCAGCGATGTTCAGACGTTCGTCTCACCGGAAGTCGGGCTGGTCGGCGTGTGCCTGTTCGACGATCGAGAGTTCATGCGCTCGCCCGCGCACGCGCACACGACGGCGACGCCATTCACGGTCGTGACCGGCCAGGTGCTGCCTCGAGTCGATGTGATTTACGCGCACGCCGGGATGTCTCCCGACGTGATCGAGGGCGCCGTTGCCAACGGCGCGAAGGGCCTGGTCGTCGCCGGCGTCGGCGGCGGCAACATGACGACGCCGGCGCTCGACGCCGTCAAGCGGGCCATCGGCAAAGGCCTGGTGGTCGTACGCTCGACGCGAGTGGGAGAGGGAATGGTCCGCCGCAACATCGAAGTCGACGACGACGCCGTCGGCACAGTCGCGTCGAAGGAGCTCAACCCGGCAAAGGCGCGCGTACTTCTGAAGCTCGCACTGACCCGGACGTCGGACGCCAAGCAGGTGCAGGAGTTCTTCGACACCTACTGACATCACGCTTAATGAGGATCACTGGACCGGTCGCCAGGATTTGTCCGGATTGTAGACCGTCATCTTTCGAGCGATCGCGTCAGTTTTGGGGCCCAGGTCTTGTTCGAGCACGGTGCCGTCCTGATTGACGATGAACGTCATGACACCGGTGGCGTCGTACTGAGCCGGCCACGCGACCAGCGCGAATCCTCCAGACATCTCGCCCTTGACGAGATAACTCTTGGCTTTGCCTGGTGCCGCGGCTCCCTGGCCCGTCAGGATCTTGAAGTAGTAACCATGAAACGGCGTCGGCTGCGCACCGCCGACGCCGAGCGGACGTTTTTCCTCCGCTGCCTGCGCCACCACGTCGCCTAGCGGACTCCGCTTCTCGCCACGCGCGGTCGGCCAATACAAGCCGTTCTGCTTGCCGGGATCGCTCTGGAACTTGATCGCGTGCACGCCGGCGGGCTTACCGTCGTGTCCCTCTTGCGCGTAACGCAGCTGCGCGGTGACGTAGGCGCGGATCGTCGCGATCGCGTCCAGCTCGTTGCGTCCGATGCGGCGCGCCAGTATTTCTTCCTTGCCGGCGGCCGAGTCGAACCGCCAGCCGTCTGCGCCTTTGGTGATCGGCACCGGGAAAGGCCAGTTCTCGTTGCCGACGACGAGCGTCTTTTGATTGGCGGCCGCATCCTCGAGATGCCACTGCTCTTTGAACGCGACGGCGAACACCCGGCGGTTCATTTGAGCAGTCGCTGGAGTGGATGATGCAACGAGCTCGCGTCCGTCGGGACCGAACAGCGTCAGCAGCGCATCGAGATTTCCGGTCTTGACCGTATCGACGAGCGCCTTGACGGCGTCTTCAGGCGTGGCAAACGCGGGCTGCTTTGCGGTCTGTGCCACGACGGTGGCCGATGACGCGAGCAGCACTAGTAAGAGAATGGTCCTGGTCATGTGTGTTGACCTCGTAGCTCTCAGCGGCGGCGGCCGCCGCCACCGCCGCCACCGCGCGAGCTGCCCCGGCTCTGTTGTCCGCGAGCGCTGGACGAGCGTTGTGACTGGCCGTTCGAATATCCCGAGAATGCATCAGAGCTGCCGCTCCGTTGCGCCGGCTTCGCCGCCTGAGTTTTGCTGCCCTCGCCGTAACCGCGGGCTTCAGCGCTGCCGGTGCGACTCGACGTTTGCGCAGTCGCACCGGTCGAGGCGCGTTCAGACGGCGTGGTCCGTTGCGTCTGCGACTGAGGTCGATTCTCCTGCCGTGCCTCCGTGCGTTCGGTGCGCTGTTCCTGCGTCGTGCCGGTGCGGTCGGTACGCTGTTCCGATCGGTTCTCCGCGCGATCGGTGCGCTCCTCGCCCAGATCCTCGCGGTGATCCTGCCAGTCCTCGCGCGCGTCTTCCCGGTGGTCGTAGTAGTCGTCCCAGGCGTCGTTGTACATGTAGGCGCCGCCGTGAAATCCGTACGGGCCGTAGTAATAGTTGTTGTCCATCGTCGCGCCAATCACGATCCCGGCAGTGAACCCGATCATGCCGGCCGCGATTGCCTCGTCATAGTCATCGTCTTCCTCGACGACGACCACCGTTGTCGGAGCCTGGGTGTAGACGACCTCGGTGTTGTATTGCGGGACGTAAACAATTTGCGGATTGGTCGGCTCGATGACGATCACTTCCTGGCCGGCCGCCGTGGTCTTGGTTTCGACCTCTTGTTGCGGCGAACTCTTCAACGTGCCGACCTTCTTCGCCTGCGCCCTCAGTTTTTGGATACTGGCAAACACCGCGCTTTTATCGGAGGTGAACGCTTGCCCGAGGACCCTCGTCCACGCGATCTGGTCCGCCATTTTTTCGACGACTTGAGGGAAGAGCGTCAACGCCACGAAGCTCGCATCGAACCCGGCCTTGACGGCGGCGTCCTGAAGAGCCGTGCCTTTCAGCGTTGGGTTGGCCTTCAGCCAGGTGTTGAGCTCGGTGATTTTCGCAGCGTCGGTCGCGCTCATCAGCATCTGCGCGAGCAGTGAGTCCGGGTAGAGCGCGATCGGCGCGAGCAATTGGTCCAGCGTGCCGGTTGGTAGCGGTGCGGCCTGCGCGCCAGCGGCGCTCGGCTGCTGCGTTGGACCGCACGCCACGAACAACGCGAAGGTTGCGGCAATCAAGCGTGTGGTCATGGTCGCTCTCACGTCCTCAGTAACCGCCGTTGGGCGTGGATCACGGAATACCGTGGGACCGCCGGTCAAATCGAGGCGGTTTCCACAGATATCCGTAGATCCGTAGAATCTTGGGGAGTGATGAGGCAGAGATCGTGCCGTACTGCGGGATACGTATTGGCGCTCGGTTTTTTCATCGCCGCGTCCGCCTTCGCGCAACCCGCACCGCCGCCCGTGGAGACGTCGCTACCTCCGCAGTGGACAGTCGCGGCCGGGGTCGAGTCGCTCTGGTGGCGCGACGTCGCCAGGACCGGCCCGCCTGTCACGGCCTCACCTATCTCCTGGGAAGGTCAGGGGCCTGCGGTATACGCCTCGTACGATCGCGGACGACGATCACGACTGCATCACTTCGAAGCGGCGTTCGCATCGGCCGGCGGGTTCGACTTACGCTCGCCGGTACGGACAACGACGGCCCCCGAGGAAGATGGCGCCTGGCGCGCCGGCGGCCGCTACGAGTACCGCCGCTATCCCTTCCGCGATCTCTGGATGACAGGCTTCGACGTCGGCATCGGCGTCGAGGGCAGCGGCGAACATCTCTCGTTCGATCGTCACTTCGAGCCTGACTTCGATCTGCAGACCAGTCTGACCAATCTCGGCACGGCGGCGGTGATCGCCGCGCGCCTGCAGCGTTGGTCGCGATGGTCGGTCGGTGTCACGTGGGGTAACGGCCTGACGTTCGGACGATCCACCGCCCGGCACCAGGGCGAAACCGAGACGGCACTGGGCTCGTGGGGCGGCGGCTGGCAAACCAATCTCGAGATCCGGGGTGAAGTGCGTGTGGCATCGCGAGCGCGCGTCTTCGCCGCGTGGCTCAATAGCGGTGAGGGCCGCGCCGCCTCACACGACACGTTCACCTTCGGCCGATCGCGATTCACGGTGGGGGTGGCATCTGGCCAATAAACTTCGCCGATTCGCGCTCGCCGCAACGCTCGCGTGTGTGGGCCAGGCCTGTCATCCCATCTTCGGTCCATCTGCGATGGATTCGAATTGGCAAGTGATCGAAACGTCGCATTTCATCTTGAATGTGCGCCCGGGATCGTTCGCGGAGCAGAACGCGGCGCGGCTCGGCGAAGTCCTCGAAGATCAATTCGCCTTCGCGATGAGCGCGCTCGACATCAGCTACGCCGGCCGGATTTCCCTTTTCCTCTATGCATCGGCGGCCGACGCCGGCGAAAACAACGATCGATCGGGTACGGCGTATCCCGAAACCGGCGCCGTGCGCGCGACGGTGACCCCGCCCCTCGAGACGACCTTCGGCCTGCTGTCGCACGAGTCGAACCACGTCATCGAGCACAACGCGCTTGGCCCGCCGGCGACTTCGTTCATGAACGAAGGGCTGGCGTCCGCGATCATGTCGGAACGCTTTCATCCTGGCGGCAAGTCGTTCCTGTATCCATGGACCGCGAGGAACGCCGCGCAGATACCGGATCTCTCGAGCCTCGTCGACGACGGCACATGGGGGGACTACAACTCGACGGTGGCCTACAACGCGAGCGCATCGTTTCTCGCGTACATCCTCGATCAGGGCGGGCCCGCGCGGCTCAAGCAACTGCAGCGGGTGCGGTCGTCGGAGTTCGAAGCGCGCTTTCAGCAGATCTACGGCCGCTCGCTCGACGAAGCCGAGCGCGATTGGCGCGCGTTCTGCGCGGCCTACCGCTCGCCGTCAGCCACCAGCCGCTCATTGCCGGAATAGACGACGAAACGATGGCCGCGGATGAAGCCAATCAGCGTGAGGCCGTACTCGCGCGCGAGCTCGACGGCCAGGCTGGATGGCGCGGACACCGATGCCACGATCGGCACGCCGGCGACCAGCGCTTTCTGGACGATCTCGAAGGCGCCGCGGCCGCTGACGAAGAGGATCTGGTGTGACAGCGGCAGCCGTCTGTCGAGCAGCGCCCGTCCGATGATCTTGTCGACGGCGTTGTGACGGCCGACATCTTCGCGCACGTCGAGCATCGCTCCGCTTCCGTCGAACAGGGCCGCCGCATGCAGGCCTCCAGTGCGGTCGAACACGGCTTGCCTGCTACGAAGGATATCGGGGAGTTCGGCCAGCATTTCCGGGCTGATGCGCAGATCTTCAGCCGGGCGCCGGATGCCGTGGACGCGGACCGCACAGATCGAAGCCTTGCCGCAAACCCCGCAGCTCGAGGCCGCGTAGAAGTGCCGCTGCAGGCGTGCCAGGTCGACTTTCTTTCCCGCGCGCAGCGTCACGTCCACCACGTTGGCGCTCGGCCGCTTGTCGGGCCCGTTGCCATAGTCGAGGCTGGCGATGTCGTCGCGCCCGGACACAATCCGTTCGGTAAAGAGAAAACCGGCCGCCAGCTCGAAATCGTCGCCAGGCGTACGCATCGTGACGCTGACCGAGGTGCCGCCGACGCGGATCTCGATCGGCTCTTCGATCGCCACCTCGTCCTGCACCGATCGAGGGGTGCCCGCGTTCCATTCAACGACCGGCGTGGCCCTGGCTTGTTCGGAGAGCTTGAGCATGATTCAGGAGTAGGGTTCGAATTCGTAGAGCGACGCGGCCAGCCTTTTCAGTCCACGGTCGTGAGCGATCAGGTCGAGGTGAAGCGACGACCAGTCCGATAGCAACAGGGTCTCGTTGCCCTGTCCGTCGTAGGTCTTGAGGTAGCCGCTGCAGGACTCACAATGGTCGATGCGCAGACCGAGCTCGCCGTCGATCGTCACAGTCGAGAGCCGTTGGGAATCCGTGTCACAGAACGGACAGCCGGTGCGCTTGAACTGCCAGCGCGTGCCGCAGCAGCCGCACGACAGCAGCCGCTTGCGCCCGTCGCCGGCGCCGA
>Ga0111539_10001529_pt1 | contig 30831 bp, 23 predicted proteins | sample RhiMethybrSRZTD1_FD_79667 | JGI IMG/M metagenome (GOLD analysis project Ga0111539, IMG submission 79667) | Populus rhizosphere microbial communities from Tennessee, USA - Rhizosphere MetaG P. TD hybrid SRZTD1 (version 2) (version 2) | ecosystem: Host-associated > Plants > Roots > Rhizosphere >...
CTCGACTTCGGTCTCGACATGACATACCACATCACCGTCCAGTGAGGTGAGTCGGAGACCGCGGGTTTATGCTGCGGTGAAGCCCCGCGAACGATGAAGACACTGCGCGTGCGGACACCCGGACAGTGGCGCGCTTGGCTCGCCAAGAACCACGCAGCGGTCGCGGAGATCTGGGTGGTGTTCTTCAAGCAACACGCCGGCGTCGTGTCGATCGTCCACAAGGATGCGCTCGACGAGGCGCTGTGTTTTGGTTGGGTGGACAGTCTCGTGAAGCGCCTGGACGACCGGCGCTACGCCGTGAAGTTCACGCCGCGGCGGCCGGACAGCAGATGGTCGGCAGTGAATCGCAAGCGCTACGCCGAGCTCGCGGTCGAAGGGCGATTGGAGCGGCCCGGCATCGAACGTCCGCCTACGAACCGCGGCTCGGCGCCGCGGCCCACGCGGCTCGAGCTGCCGACGAAGCTCCCGGCATACCTGCGGGCAGCCTTGAGGAAGCACCCGACTGCGTTGCGCCACTTCGAAGGGCTGCCGCCGTCGCAGCGCCGGCGATACTTCGCATGGATCGAGTCCGCGAAGCGCGAGGAAACGAAGCGCCGGCGCCTCGAGGAAGCGATCCGCCTGCTCGATGGCGGCAAGGTGCTCGGACTGAAGTAGCAGCGGACACGCGCTTGCTTGCCGGCGCCTGCGCGGCTGCGTGCGTTGCCACCTGCTCTGGAATAGGCAGCGCGAGGCTCGCGTCCGAGGCGCATGAACGCCAACAAGGATCACGCGGTCTGCACCTGGATGTCTGCCCTCGCAATCGGCGCCGGAGCAACGGGGATGGTGATCAGTTTCGGGTTTCTCGCTTCGGTCAGCTTCGAGGCGATCACGGCCGGCATGTCGGGATTCGTCGCGGGGGCGATCCTGATCGGATCCGGCCTCGTGGCCCTCGCGCTGCTGTCGCGGCACGCGACTCCGGCGCGACCCGAGGACTCGGGCAACCGCGATACGATGCCCTCCAAGTAGTCGCAGGATCCCACGTGCCGCGCGGCTCGATGCACGAAAGTCGGGCGCACATCACCGTCAGTTGGCGGCCGCCGGACCCAGTTGACGATTCGCGAGCTCGTGAGCGACGATTCCTCGATGGACTCGAGATGTGCGGCGTGGTGTCTCGTCCTGGGCGTGGCTGCCTGCACGCCTTTGCCCGAGCAGTCCTCGACGGACACGGCAGTCACACGACAACCGCAGGTCGAGGAGAAGCTGCGGCCAGCCGAAGGGGAGTGGCTGCCCGAGAAGGGACCCCCGGCAACCCTCATCGAATGGGTAGAGAAGCCGGAGAGTCTGCACCCCAAGTTCCCCAGCGACTGGCGAGTGTTGGTGATCCATCCAGACCGCCAGAACTGGGAGCGGGTGCCGATCTACGGCGCGATCCAAGACTGGCACGAGTAGCTGCAGTAGCCTCGCAGCTCGACCGGACACGACGATGGTGCACGGATGGATGTTGGCAGTCGCGCTCCTGACGTGCGCCTGCGCCGTTCCTGCTCATGCTTCGCCGACCGAGGACGTGCCGAGCTCGAGGCGCGAAGGGCTGCGCTGATGACAGTCACTACAACCGCGTTGCGAGAAGCGCGGGATGCCTGTGTCTCGGTGCTGCGCGAGGATGTCGAGAACCGCCGTGACTACGCCCGTCAGGAAGCAGCGGCTGGAGCTCGCGACCAGGCGCGTGATCGACGCTGAGGGCCAAACACGTTCGGCGGACTGCCAATGAAAGCAATGCGGATCATCGGGTTGTGTGTGCTGGCCGCCGTCGTCTACGGCATTGCGCACGACCAAGTGACGGCACGAGTCTGCGTCGAGTACTTCACGATCGGGCATCCGCGCGTGTTCGACACCGAATCGCCCACGCTGCTCGCGCTCGGATGGGGCATCATCGCGAGTTGGTGGGTTGGTTTGCTGCTCGGTGCGCCGTTGGCTTTCGCAGCCATCCGCGGGCCGAGACCGAAGCGCTCGGCTCGTTCCCTGCTGAGGCCGGTCGCGATGCTGCTCGTGTGCATGGCCGGAACAGCGCTCGTCGCCGGTGTCCTCGGGTTCGCGCTGGCGAATTCGGGCGTGTTCTTTCTCGTCGAGCCCTTGGCGTCGCGCGTGCCTGGCGACAGACACGTCGTCTTCATCGCCGATCTCTGGGCGCATTCGGCGAGCTATCTGACGGGTTTCGTCGGGGGCATCGTCCTCATCAACCGCGTCTGGCGTTCTCGCAAGGCGCTCGCGGATGATCCCGCTCGAGCCAGCCCGAGCGGCTGAGCGCAGACGTTACCGGCGCTGAAGAAGGGTGCCTGTGCTACGAAGTCGCGCTCGAAGCGCTCGCTGGGCCACGGCGCTCAGACCCAGCCCTTCTTGCGGAAGTCGCGCAGCGTCGGGCAGCTTCGAATGCCGCTGCGTGCGCGCGCGCGTTGCGATCGCCCGCGGGGACCTCGACGCCGCGGCCGAGCATCTGCGCCTCGCACGCGCGCTCGCTTCGTGGGGCCGCGACACGAGGAAGATGCAGCTCATCGCCGCCCTCGACGCCGAGCTCGCCGAGCGCAGGAAGCGATGAACGCGGGGTCGTCATCGCGCCTCGTGCCCGTCACCTCGTCGTGCCGGCGTCGTTCGCGGCGGCGACAGAGCGCTTCTGCCGCCACAGGATCGCGATGGCCACGACGACGAGTCCGGCGCTCAGCACCTGCCCCATCGTCGCCCCGAACCACAAGAACCCGATCTGCTCATCGGGCTGGCGCAGGAACTCGAGCGAGCCGCGCGCGATCGCGTAGCCGAGCAGGAAGATCACCGCATACGTCCCCGGGCGCAGTGGCTGCTGCCGCGTTGCGCGGTACACGGCGAGCAGCGCGAGCCCGAGCAAGAGTCCCTCGCACAGGCCTTCGTAGATCTGCGACGGGTGTCGGTACGGCACGAGCGGCTCGCCGTTGCCGTTGCTCAGCGAGCTGACGCGCGACCAGTCGAGCCCGCCCGCGATAGCGTCCCAATCGACCTTGTGTCCGGCGTCGTCGACCGGGCTCAGCAGCGGTTGCACGTCGGCGAACGTGCGTTTGCCGTACGCGACCTGGATGCACAGCTCGCGGTCGCGCATCGTCCACCCTTGCTGCAGGCCGAGCAGCCGCTTCGCCACGGGATCGGTCGGGAACTGCATCGCGAACGGCGTGTCCTTGCTCGTCACGCGGCCGTACAGCTCGCCGTTGATGAAGTTCGCGATGCGCACCGCGAGGATGCCGGGCGTCACCGCGAGCGCGCACGCGTCGACGACGCGCAGCCACGCCACGCGGTGGCGGCGGCAGAACAGCCACACCGCGACGCCGACGCCCGCGAGACCGCCGTGGAACGCGAGCCCGCCCTTCCACACCTGCACGAAGAGCAGCGGGTTCAGTAGCGTGCGATCGTAGATCAGCGCGTAGCCGACGCGGCCGCCGAGCATCACGCCGAACACGCAGTAGAAGATGAGGTCCGGCGCCAGCTCGGGGCGCACCGGGAAGAAGCCGGAGCGCGCGAGCCGGACCAGGATCCACTGGCCGACGACGAATCCGACCACGTACATGAGGCCGTACCAGCGGATGTCGATGTCCAAGCCGGGGATGTCGAACAACACGGGGTCCCAGGCGGGGAACTGCATCGCGGGCAAGCTAACGAACACGAAGCACCGGCGCGACGCCGCATTCCCCGCAGGCCGCAACTGCGAGCGCTGCCAGCGCGACGACAACCGCAAGTCGCCGCGCGCGCCTCGCTGACGCTCTCACCTGCTGGTCCATGAACGATCACGGTGCCGGGGAGGGTTGACCCGAGCCGGCAGGCCCGAGACAAGTGCTCGTGCTTCTGTCTGCCAGGCTCAAACGGGCGCATGCGTCGCGCCGCCATCCCGGGGCTCGCCAGGATCGCCGAACTCGACCGTGCTGCCGCGCCGGCGCGCCTGGGCAGCGGCCACCGCGCTCTGGGCCGCGGCGAGATCCTCGACGCCGATGCCGAGCGACTTGAACAGAGTGACCTCGTCGTCGCTGCGCCGCCCGCGCACGCGGCCGAGCAGCACGTCGCCGAGCTCGCCGCACACGTGCTCGTCGCCGACCAGGCCTTCGCTGCGCGCGAGCAGGAAGTCGCCGGCCTCGGCGAGCAGCGACTCGCGGCGGTCGGTGAACAGTCGGGCCCTCGCCACCGCCGCGCCGTCGAGCTCGCGCGCCGACGGGAAGCAGGCGCCGACCGCGTTGACGTGACAGCCCGCCTCGAGCCACTCGCCGCGCACCACGGGTTCGCGCGCGTTCGTCGTCGTGCAGACGATCGCTGCGCCGCGCACGGCGGCTTCGACGGTCCTGCACGCGGTCACGTCGACGCCGTACCGTTCGCGTGCCGCGGCCGTGAAGTGCTCCGTCTTCGTCGGATCGCGGCCGGCGACGCGCACCGAGCCGAGCTTGCGCACGAGCAGCATCGCTTCGAGGTGCGTGCGCGCCTGCACCCCGGTGCCGACCAGCGCGAGCGAGTCCGCGTCGGCCCGTGCGAGCGCGCGCGTCGCCACTGCGCTGGCGGCCGCGGTGCGGATCGCGGTGACCTCGCTGCCGTCCAGCACGGCCACGAGCCGGCCGTGCCGGCCCTCGAACAGCAGCACCGCGCCCTGGTGCGCGTCGATGCCCGTCCCGTGGTTGCCGGGGAAGACGCTGACGACCTTGATCGCGTGGTCGCCGCCGGCGCCACCGACCTGCGCTGGCATCATGCCGAGCAGGCCCCTGCCCGCCGGCAACCGCATCAACGTGCGCAGCGGCTGCACTGCGTCTCCAGCGGCCAGCCGTCGCAGCGCCGCATCGACGACTGCGATGCACTCGGCCATCGGCAACAACTCGCGCACGTCGCGCGCGGACAGGATCAGCAGGGACATGCAGACGGCATGGTCGCGCGCGGGCGTGCCCGCGACAACTACGCCGGTGCCTGGACGCCGAGCTTGCCGCTGCGCGCCTTCCTCCGCAGCAGGCTATCTCGGCGACGTGATCGTGCGCGCGGGAGGTTGATTCGCGCCGTTCTCGCCTTCCTGCCGTCGTTGATTCCGGGACGGCGTCTCGGACGCCCGGTCGATCGTCGGGTCTACACCGGAGTCGATGCAGGCATGGACCCGATGGTCGCCGTTGCCGGTGCGCGCGACCCTGCTTCGACTCGAGGACTCCGGCTTCATCGCAGGTGAGGCGAGACCGGAGCAGGTGAAGCATGGTCTTGTGGATGCCCTCTCTTCTTCCTGTTCGCGGCCGGCGCAGCCTGCCGCTCGCCTGCGTGATCGGCGATCTCAGCATGGTGCGCGCGCTCGGTTGTCGCGGCATTCCGGTGGCCGTCGCGACCCACGATCTGCGTTCGAGCGCCACGAAGTCCCGGTACTGCCAGACCGTGGTGCCCATACCGAGCGTGGTCGACGACCCCGACGGCGCCGTCCGCGCGCTCGTCGACTGGGGCCGGAAGCAGCCCGAGCCGCCGATCGTGTTCTACCAGGGCGACCACGACCTGCTCGCGCTGTCGCGCCACCGCGTGGATCTGGCGGGGTATCTGCGCTGCGTGTTGCCGCGGCGCGAGCTGGTCGAGGACTGCGTCGACAAGGTGCGCTTCGCGGCGCTCGCCGAACGCCTGGACCTGCCGGTGCCGAAGACCTTCATCCTGCGCCGGCCGGTGTCGCAGCAGACCGAGGTGCTGGCGTGGGATCACTTCCCGTGCGTGCTCAAGCCGTCGATGCGAACGCATTGGTTCGAGTCGGACCTGCTGCTGCACGCGCACAACAAGCCGAAGGCCCTCTACGTCGGTTCCCGCGCCGATCTCGAGCGCCTGCTGCCGCTCGTGGACCGACTGCCGACCGACTGCGTGCTGCAGTCGCTCGTGGTCGGCGGCGAAGACCGCATACTCAGTTATCATGCCTACGTGCGGCCCAGTGGTGAACGCGTCGCCGAGTTCACGGGACGCAAGCTGCGCACGGCGCCGCGCCGGCACGGGGTCTCCACCTACGTCGAGATCACCGACGACCCCGTCGTCAAGCGGATCGGCCAGAACGTGGTCGACAAGCTCGGCTTCAGCGGCGTGCTGAAGATGGACTTCAAGCAGGACGAGCGCGATGGACGGCTCTATCTGCTCGAGATCAACCCGCGCTTCAGTCTGTGGCACCATCCCTCCACGCTGGCCGGTGTCCCCGTGCCCGAGCTCGTCTATCGCGACTGCATCGAGCCCGGTTCGGCCAGGCCCGCGAGCGTGGTGCGGCCGGGCGTGCGCTGGCTCAGCGCGCTCGCGGACCGGCGCGCGATGCGCGAGCACATCGTGAGCGGCGAGCTGAGCGTGGCCGGCTGGATCTGGCAGCTCGCCACGGCGACCGTGAACGAGGACTTCCGCCTGCGCGATCCGCGACCGGGTGTCGCCGAGCTGATCGGCATGGTGACGCGCCGGCTCGGACGCGCGTGGCACGCGCTCACGCCGCGATCGGGGGCGTGAAGCGACCATGCAACTGGCGTTGCTCGCAGACGTGCACGGGAATCTCGAGGCGCTCGACGCCGTGCTGCGCGACGTCGACCAGCGCGCGAGCGACGCCACGATCGCTTGCGCCGGCGACGTCGTCGGCTACGGTCCGGAGCCCGACGCCTGCATCGGCCGCCTGCGCGACCGCGATGCGGCGTTCGTCATGGGCAACCACGAGGAGATGGTGCTCGGCCGGCGCGACCTCACGCGCTGCGTGCGCGCCGGCATCCTCGCCGCTGCCTGGACGCGCGCGCACCTGTCGAGCGGCGCGCGCAAAGTCCTGGAGAACCTGCCGCCCTGGCTCGACGTCGCTCCCGGCGTGGTCGCCTGCCATGGCGACCTGCGCAGCGCCGACCGCTACGTGCACAATGCGCAGCTGGCAAACGGCGCGCTCGAGCAGCTGAGCCAGCTGCGGCCGGGCGCGCGGATCCTCGTTTGTGGCCACACGCATCGCGCCATGTTCTTCGCCGAGGACCGCGGCCTGCTCGAGGCGCCGGCCGGCCGCACGATCGACCTTTCCCGCACCGAGCGGTGCCTGATCAATCCCGGGGCGGTCGGGCAGGCGCGCAACAGCGAGCCACTTGCCAGATACGCGTTGCTCGATCTCGAACGTCAGAGCGTCTGCTACCTGGCGCTGGCCTACGATCACGCAACGACCGAACGCAAGCTCCGGCAACGCGGCCTCGTGCCGCGCGTCGTGCTGACCGAGCCGCGCAGCGCGCTGGCTCGGCGGATCGAACACCTGAAGACGAAGTGGGTCCGGCTGCGTGTGCGGCTGCAGCAGCCGCGGGACCGGAGTGAGGGAGCGGCTCCACCGTAGTCGCGCTGGACGGGGCACTTCCGGACTCGGGTCGATTCCTTAGCCATCCTGCCAGCGACCACCCGATTCGTTGGTTTCGCGTGGGGTCCGATGCTTGGTGACGCCGAAAGCACCCCCCGGCGTCAGCTGGACGCAGCGCAGCAATTTGAGAACGACCCATGATCGCGCGCACGCAACACCAACCCCCGCGCCCCACGCTCTCGTCGCAGAGCGGCGCTGACAGCCGCCTTGCTGTCATCGAACTCCGAGAGAATCGCCGCACGGACGAATGCTGCCGCACAGACGAATACCTCCGCACGGAAGAACATTGCGGCACGGACGAATATCGCAGCGCGGACGAACAACGGCCAGCGGCCGATGACAAACTCAGCTGGGGCTACTTCACGTCGGTGCCGGCATCGGGAATCGCCAGGCGTCGCAGACCCGAACAGCGGCCCGCGAGCCCCGTGAAGTTGGCGATCACGCGGAGCGGGCCCGTGACGACACCGCGCGACCGTGTCGCGCTGGGAGGGTGCAATGCGCTCGCGCAGCAGACCACGGCGCGAGAGCGCATGACCCGCTCTCACCTGCAGATGGTCGAGGCGTATCGGCGTCACGCGATGCGCGCCTACGGGCTCTCGCATCTGCTCTGCGGGCTGTGCAGGCAGAACGAGGTGGCTCCGTTCTTCGTGCAAGGGGTGCGGTTGCTGCCCGCCGTGCGGGACGTGCCGCATGGCGCACACGGCGTGGTGCGCGCTCGACCACGCGCCGTCCAAGGCGCTCAGGCCTTGCGTGCGGTGCCCGTGGTGTCGGGTCAAGCTGCGGGGTGCGTACGACTCATGGGGGCTCGCTTTGTCGTGGCGGGTGCGGGTCGTTTCGGGATGCAAGGGAGGGTGGGCAATGCGTCAGCGCGGGTCGCGATCGCGAGACCGGGCGGCGCGAGCGCACGGACCCGACTCGGGGGCTCCGCGGCGACCTGCATTCCCGCGTCGTGTGGGCGCGTCGGGTGTCCCCGCACGATGTGCGTTCGCGTGTTCCCGGGTTCCCCGCGACCCTGAGCGAAGAGGCCGCTGCCCCCTGCCGCGCGTGGCCGAGCCTGCACATCACGTGGCGCAGCTTCTGGAACGGTCCCGGAGGGATCGATCGCGGCATCGCGCGTACGTTCCTCGTGCGCGGCGGGCCGATCGTCTACATCCTCGACGGCAAAGGAGTGATCCGCTTCACGAAGAAGCGCGACGAAGCGATGGACGCGGCCGTCGACCAGTTGCTCGCCGAAACGAAGAAGGGCCAGCGCGGCAGGTAGCCGGTCAGCGCGCGCGCACAGGGTCGCCGTCGTTCTGCTGGTCCTCTTCGCGGCTCTTCGGCGGCGCCCCTGCCCGGAGCCGGTAGCTCGGCGGCAGATACGGAAACTGGCACTGCAGCGGCCCGTACAGTCCCGCCCGCACGTGCGCGATCATGCTCTCGACCAGTGGCAGAGTGGTGAGGTCCTTGGCCTTTCGGGCGTCGTTCGCGAGGGCAAGCAGCTTCTGTTCGTAGGGGGTCTCGTTGATCACATGCGGAGTCGGCTGGGTGGTGCGCTAGGGGTTTCAGGAGTCAATTGTCGGCCGGACGGCCAATGGGGTCCGAAAAACTGTCGCGCGCGGAAGGCCACCGCACGCTGGTATGGTTGCTCCGTATGCGCACTGTGGTTCCCTTGCCCCAGGCATGGCGCCTGCTCAACCACGGACCCACGGTCCTGATCAGCACGGCCCATGCCGGCAGGCGCAACGTGATGGCCGCGGCCTGGGTGATGCCGATCGACTTCGAGCCGTGCGCTGAAGGGATCGGCGCCGCTTCGACTCAGCGCATGCGGCGGATCTCGGCGTTGCTGCCGAGCCAGGCACCAGCCGCCGGATCGAACGCGAACGCCTGCAGGTGCAGCGGCAGGTTCGTCCACTCCGGCGTCTGCGCGGCGGGCACGAAGCTCACCGCGAACCGACCCGCGGCGTCGAGCAGGCCGACCAGCAGCAGCGCCGCCGAACCCGTCAGCAGGAACGGTTCAGCACTGAGGCCGGGCAGCGCGAAGTAGCCGGGGTCGAGGTCGACGAACAGCACGAAGAGCTGCGGGCCGAGCGCCGGCGCCGCGAGGCCGAGCGTCACGGGCAACGTCGCATCGAGGTCGCCTCCGCTCGGTGCCGAGCCGGTCAGGGAGAGCGCGGGCCGCGGCGGCAGACCAAGTTGGATCAGACCGCTGCCCGTCGTGGCCGGACCGCTCGTGCCGAGACCGAGGCCGGCGCCACCGGCCACCGCGATCGGGCCGAACGACGCGACCGTCGCCGCACTCGCCGCGTTGATGCCCGGGCCACCGAAGCTGTTCACCGCGTTTCCCGCCGCGCCACCGGCGATGGAGTTTGCCGCCGACCCGTACACGCGCACGCTGGCGACGCCTTGTGCGGAGAGACCAGCTCCACCCTGCGTCGACGACCACCCGGCCGGCGCCATCGCAGCACCGCCCGTGAGATCCGTGCGCGTCAGGTGCGCTGCCGAGTCGGTCACGGCGAGCGCGTGGCCCCCCGTGGCAAACAGGATCTGCGGGAGGCCCAGCGGAACGACCGGCGATCCGCCGCTGATCACGCACGAGTCGGCGACGAAGAGCCCAGCGCCGTTGACGATGACGCCGGCAGCCCCGAAGTGGTTCTGGCCACCCGGTTGGCCATACCATCCCGCGCGGAACGCGCATCGCGATGCGTGCACGGTGCTGCCCGAAACCCGGAGGCCGATCCCGCCCGAAGTCCCCGACGACGTCGCGGGCTCGGAGGTCAGGTCGGTCAGCACGACCGCGCCGTGGGGCCCGGCCGCCATGACCGCGAGCCGGCTCGAGAAGATCGGACTGCCGCTGACGCTCGCCGTCGTGAGGTCCTGCCGGATCGCGACGCCCGACAGCCGGAACGTCGCGCCGGCGGGCGGCGCCGTGATCGTGAGGTAGTCGAGGATCATGCCGATGATCGGCGGACCGTCGATGATCGTCGCCAGCGAGCCGCTGCCGAGGATCGTCAGCGACTTGTTCATCGCGTGGAACGGCTGGTAGTTGCCCGGTGCTATGAGCAACGTGTCGCCGCTCGCAGCGGCATTCACGGCGGCCGGCAGCGACGTGAAGTGCACGCCGGGGCCGGGAGTGTCGTCGACGATCCAGGTCGATTGTGCCGTCGCGAACGAACCGATCATCGTCGGCAGCAGAAAGGCCGAGAGCGAGAAGCGCATTGGGACCTCCGCGAAGGCCGGCAATGATAGCAAAGCACCGCCGCGGTTTGTGACCGCCGGCCGCGGTACCTAGACTCCGGCCCGCCAATGCCGGATCCGCGCAGCGACACACCATCTCGACGCCATCTGCTCGCGATCGCGCTGGCCTCGTTCGCGGTCCTGTTCTTCCAGATCACGGTGACGCGCGTGCTCAGCGTCGTGCTCTGGTATCACTGGGCCTTCCTGTCGATCTCGCTCGCGATGCTGGGGCTCGGCGCTCCGGGCGTGTGGTTCGCGCTGCGTCCGCCGCGAGCACGCTGGCTGCCCCTGCTGCTGTGGTGCGGTGGCCTGTCGCTGCCTCTGGCCGTCGCGGCCGTGCTCTGGATCGGCAACCGGCTGGGTCCGTGGTCGGTGGTCCCGTGCATGGCCTGCCTGCTCGTTCCGTTCCTGCTGCTCGGAGCGGCCGTGTGCCTGTTGCTGCTCGGCGCGAAGGGAGGCGCCGTCGGCCGCATGTATGGAGCCGACCTGCTCGGGGCCAGCGTCGCAGCCGCCGTCGCGGTGCCGGTCCTGCACGTCGTCGCGACGCCGCTCGCGATCGCGTGGCTCGGCCTCTTGCCCGTGCTCGGCTCGCTGCTGCTCGGCATGCCAAGGATTGCCGTCGCGGCCGCTGTGATCGCGATCTCCGGCATCGCGGTCGACGGGAGCGCGTTCGAGGTCCACCTCACGAAGTCGTACGACGAACGCATGATGCCGCGCATCTACGAACGCTGGACGCCGACCGCACGCCTCGCCTTCTTCGACCTGAAGGAGAAGCTCGGCTTTGCTTGGGGATACGGCAGCAAGGTCCCTGCCAGCCGCGCCGCCGAGTACTGGATGGAGCAGGACGGCAGCGCCGGCACGCCGGTCACGAAGTTCGACGGCGACGTGACGGACCTCTCCGAGTTCGACTACCTGCTGCACGACGTCACGACGGTCGGCTACCAGATGCAGCCCGCTACGCGCGTGGCCGTCATCGGCGGTGGGGGTGGGCGCGACATTCTCTCCGCGCTGCGCGCCGGCGCGACCGACATCGACGCCGTCGAGCTGAACCCGGGCGTCGTCGAGACGATCTCGGGGGTCTTCAAGGAGTTCAGCGGCGACATCTACCACGCGCGTGGCGTGAACGCCGTGGTCAGCGAAGGCCGCAGCTTCTTGACGCGTTCGCGCGGCGACTACGACCTCGTCCAGATCTCGTTGATCGACAGCTGGGCGGCGACCGCCGCAGGTGCCTTCGCGCTCGCCGAGAACAACCTCTACACCGTCGAAGCCTACCGGCTCTACCTGCGCCGGCTCGCGCCATCGGGACTCGTGTCGACCAGCCGGTGGCGCAAGTTCGAGATGTCGCGCCTGTTGTTCCTGAACCAGGAAGCGCTGCGCGCGGAAGGTGTCGCCGATCCGAACGCACACATCGCCGTCGCAGCTGCGCCCCTGGTAGTGACCGTGTTGACGAGCAAGCGCCCGTTCGAGCCACGCGACATCGAGCGCCTGCGCGGTGTCTGCGAGCAGCGCGGCTTCGAGTTGCTGTGGCCCGCGGCGCCGAAGAGCGAACCGACCGATGTGCCGAAGCTGCTGCTGAACGGGCCAGCCGAGCTCTCTGCGCAGGGTCTCGACGTGTCGCCGCCGACCGACGATCGGCCGTTCTTCTTCCAGTTGCTGCCGATCTTCGGCCGCTTCGATCCCGAGTTCGCGCGGCAGATCGGCGCCAACTCCGTGGCAGTGTCCGCGCTGCAAGCCCTGATGGTCGTGCTCACGGTGCTGACGGTTCTGCTCTTCTTCGCGCCGTTCGTGCTCACGCGCTGGCTGCCGAGGCGGCAGGGCTTCTGGCGCGGCAGCGGCTACTTCGCCGCGATCGGTCTGTCGTTCATGCTGATCGAGATCCCGTGGCTGCAGCGCTTCGTGCTCTATCTCGGCCACCCGAGCACCGCGGCGACGGTCGTCATCGGAGCCCTGCTGCTCGGCGCCGGCGTGGGGGCGATGCGTTCGGAACGCACTGGTCTGTCGCGCGCGCAGCGGTTCTGGCCGCTCGTGCCGCTCGTGCTCGCGGTGGCCAACGCGGGCATGACGGCGTTGTTCGAGACGACGCTCGGTGCGTCCGAAGGGGTTCGCATCGCGATCGCCGTGTCGATGCTGCTGCCGGTCGGTTTCCTGTTGGGCCACTTCTTCCCGCTCGGCATGTTGCGCTTCGGCGACGACGACAAGGCATGGTACTGGGCGATCAACGGCGCCTGCGGTGTGCTCGCGGGCGTGTGTTCGCTCGCATTCGCGATGGCGCTGGGATTCAGCGCCGTGGCGTGGATCGGCGTGCTGGGCTACGTCGCCGCGGGTCTGCTGGGTTTGCCGGGGCGCGCGAGTTCGGATTTCGTGCCAGAATCCTGAACCCGGGCACGTGGTTGCCCGCCTCTCCCGTGCAACCGTGACCGAAGACGAGGGCAATCAACTGCTGCTGTCGCACACGGCCTGGGTGCATGCCCTGGCGCGCAGCCTCGTGGCAGAACGCGATCTCGCCGCCGACGTGGCCCAGGAGACCATGCTGGTCGCCTGGCGGCGTGGTCTCGCGGGTGTGCTCGACGTGCGCGCCTGGCTCGCGCAGATCGCGCGGCGCCTCGCGAGCCGCCGGGCGCAGTCGGAACAGACGAGGCGCGTGCGTGAGCAGGCACACGGGCCGCGCGATCCGGCGCCCGCGACCGCGGAGCTCGTCGCGAAGGCTTCGATGCAGCGCGAGGTCGTCGACGCCGTGCTGCGGCTCGACGAGCCGTATCGCACGACCGTGCTGCTGCGCTTCCTCGAGGAACGCAGCTACCAGCAGATCGCCGAAGCGACCGCGACGCCGATCGAGACCGTGCGCACGCGGATCAAACGCGGCCTGCAGCAGCTGCGTCATGACCTGGACCGGCGCCACGGCGTCGCCAGGGCCTGGGCGGTGCCCATCCTCGGGTTCGCGGGATTCCAGCAAGCAGCCGTGGCGACGGCAGGGGCGGTGACGACCGCCGCCGTCGGCGCCGCGGGTGCGGGAGTTCTGACGATGAGCATGCAGGCGAAGATCGTGTTCGGTGTCGGCGTGTTGTGCGCCGGGATGTTGGCGTGGCAGTTCTGGCCCGCGCCCGAAGGCACGTCACCCGCGGCCGGGCCGACCGCGAACGAGGTGGTGGCCGCCGTCGCGGCAGTGCCGCAGCCGTCGAAGGACGTGGTCGCGACGGAACGCTCGACGGCAGAGGTCGCGGAGACTGCTCGAGCCGAGCCTCAGCCCGCGCGGCCGAAGTGGACGGCCTCGGGCCGCATCGTCGACGAGGTGACGAACCAGGGAATCGCCGGTGCCTGTATCGCCGTCGTGAACGATTTGCGCAGCGAGAGGCCCTCGACTTCGAGCGGTACGGATGGCACGTTCACGCTCGACTTCGAACTGCACGCACTGGGGCTCGTCGAGCTGACGGTGGAACACCCCGACTACGCCTGGACCTACGTGCCGTTGCACGAGGTCGTCGCGCGCGCTCGAGCTGCGAGCAGTCAGCACGCGGCGGTCGGCGACGTGCTCATGGCGCGCGGCGGCGCGCTGAGCGGTCGCGTCTTGGCCGCCGATGGCACGACGCCCGTGCCCGAGGCCTGCATCGAGTGCTACCGCGCGACCTATGGCGCGCCGATGCGGTTCTTCCGCGACCACACCTTCCGCGACCACACCTTCCTCACCGTGGCCGACCGCAACGGCCACTTCGTGCTGCCGTGCCGGCTCGGCCCTGGCTACCGGCGCGAATGGCTCGTCGTTCACACCGAGGAAGCCATCGGCTGGCGCGAGCTGCAGCCGTCGCGGCGCGCGCACGAGGACACTGCCTTCGACATCGTGCTGCGGCCCGCGGCGACGCTGCGCGCGCACGTCGTCGGTGCCGACGGCAGGCCGCTCGAGGGCGCGCTCGTGGTTGCCTACCCGGCGTGCGAACCGATCAGCTCGCCGTACGATCCCGCGCGCAAGTCGCCGCTCGAGCAGGCGCCGCTGCCGCGGTTCCTGCGCTTCACGACGAACCGCGGCGGCATCGCCGAGCTGCATCCGCCGATCGGTCTCGATGGCTTCCAGTTCGGGACGAAGGTCCCCGGTGGCCAGGTCTCGGTGGCGGTCGGATTCGCGGGGCATCGCCGCTGGAACCAGACGATCGAGCTGGCCGCCGGCGAGGTGCGCGACCTGCAAGTGCAACTCGTCGCCGGGGTCGAGGTCGACATCGCGGGCGTCGTGTTGACGCGCGACGGCGCGCCGATCGCGAACGCGGCGGTGACGATCGGTGCGACGCAGGCGTCGACCGATGCGAGCGGCCGGTTCCGGTTCGAACACGTCGACGTCGCTCAGGGCGTGGTGCAGGTCCAGGCCGCCGCCGCCGGCTTCGTGAGCCGCAGCGAAGACGTCGACTGCAACAGCTACTCGCGTGAGCGGACCGTCGAGCTCCGGCTCGACCAGGCACTCACCGTGCGCGGCATCGTCGTGGATCAGGACGGTGCGCCGGTCGCGCAGGCGTTCGTCTCGGCCGGGCGCGGCGTGAACACCGAGACTCGGGCTGACGGCCGGTTCGAGCTCGCCGGCGTTCCGCTCGCGCAGCGCCAGCTCGTCGTGACCGGCAGTCGCGTCGGCGCCGAGTTCGCAGTAGTGGTCGCCCCGATCCCCGAACCATTGCCCGAAGAACTGCGCGTCGTCGTGCAGCGCAACCGCGGTGGCGCGCGCGTCGAGATCGCGCTGCGCGACCGCATCACCGGAACGGCGGTCGAGCCCGCTGGCTGCTGGCTGTTCCCGGTCTCGAAGGACGGTGCGCACATGGTGGGGCGGCCGCTGCAGATCCGCGATGGCTTGTGCCACGACGTCGACACGCCGGCGGGGCAGTATCGGGTGCAGGCCGAGATGCGCGACGGCCGCCGCGTCGAGCAGATGCTCGAAGTGCCGGCCGGCGTGGCCGTGGTTCGCGAGCAGCTGCTGGTCGACCCTTCGGGCAGCGCACGCTGCACGCTCGATCTGTCGCTGCTGGCCAGGGTGCCGGACGAGCTGCGCGTCGAGATCGTGCCGTTCGACAGCGGCCGCCTGCGCGTGGTCGGCCGCACCGGCGGTCCGCCGCAGGGTGATCACGCGGTGTTGCTCTCGCCGGCCACGGAACGCGAGATCGAAGTCAGCGGCGTGCGGCCCGGTCAGTTCGTGTTGCGCGTGCTCGACGAAGTCGCCGGCGAGGTCGTCGTCGACATGGCACCCGGTGGCACGGCCATGGTGACGCTGCAGTTGGCAGCGGCCGGCCGGCTCGAGCTCAGGTGCGAACGGCCTGCGACGTTCGACAACGTGTTGGTGCACTGGAAGCGCGCCGACGCGAGCTGGAGCACGCCGCAGCAGCTCATGGCTTGCCGCGGCAAGAAGTCGCTCGGCGCGATCGTCGTGCCGGCCGGCGCGGTCGCGTGGCGCGTCGGCTGTCTGCCCGAAGTTGGCGAGATGACGGCGCGCGAGGGGCAGGTCACCGTGGCTGCCGGTGGCAGTGCTTCGGTGCGCATCGACTAGCTCGTCGACGAAGTGATGATGTAGTGTGGGGGCAGATCGTCAGGGCCCGACGACGATCGTCACCGCGTTGGACATCACGAGGCCGACCGGGCTGCCCGTAGAGATGTCGAGCGCGATCGCCTGGCTGTGCAGGATCATCCCGGCGAGTGCGGGCACACTCGGGACCGCGAGCACGAAGACGCCAGAACCGCCGGCGCCGAGGACGGGCACCGAGACGTCCGGCGACACGCGGAGGAAGCAACCCGGCATGCCGGAGGCGGCCAGGTCGAGCGGCAGCGGGCCCAATGCGGAAGTCAGGTTGCTGGAGCCGAAGACCAACGCGGCGGCGTTCAGCTGCAGCGGTTGCAGCAGGATGCTCGTGGTGGTTCCGACGCGTGCAGGCGCGTCGACGGACAGAGCGACGGCGCCTCCGGGACAGCCGGCCCCGAACGTGTGGGAGCTGCCGGACTGGATGACGGCAGCCGACGTGTATTCGCCGGCCGTGATCTGCGCGAAGGTCACGCCGGGTGGTAGCACCGGCGCGTCGCATTGGCCATAACCGTTCCACCCCCAGGCCACGACGCTGCCGTCACTGCGCCGTGCCAGCGAATGCCGGAAGCCCGCCGCCACGCCGACATACGCGAGCCCCGGCGGCAGCGCCGGCACGTTGCACTGGCCCTCGTAGTTGCGGCCCCAGGCCACGACGCTGCCGTCACTGCAACGCGCCACCGTGTGCGAACCGCCCGGGCAACCGCCCGCTGCTATCTGGACGTAGCCGATGCCCGGCAGCGGTGCCGGTGGGTCGCACTGGCCGTAGGAGTTGTCGCCCCAGGCCACGACCCGGCCGTCGCTGCGTCGCGCCACGCTGTGGGCCTCGCCCGCGGCGACCTCGACATAGGTGAGGCCCGGCGGCAGCGCCGGCACGCTGCACTGGCCCTCGGCGTTGCGGCCCCAGGCCACGACGCTGCCGTCGCTGCGCCGCGCTACGCCGTGATGGGCGCCCGCGGCCACTTCGACATAGCCGAGCCCCGCCGGCAGCGCCGGTACGTTGCACTCACCCTCGGCGTTGCGGCCGCAGGCCACGACGATGCCGTCACTGCGGCGCAACAAGGTGAACTCCTGGCCCGCCGCCACCTCGGCGTGAGCGAGACCCGGCGGCAGCGCGGGGATGTTGCACTGGCCGTAGGAGTTGTCGCCCCAGGCCACGACGCTGCCGTCGCTGCATCGCGCGACGCTGTGAGCTGCGTTGCCGCCGCTGCCTGAAGCCACTTCGACGTAGCCCTGGCCAACAGGCAACGCCGGCGCGTTGCATTCGCCGAAATCGTTGCGGCCCCATGCGACGACGCGGCCGTCGCTGCGTCGTGCGACGGTGTGAGCTTCACCCGCGTCCACCTCGACGTAGGTGAGGCCCGGCGGCAGCGCCGGCACGTTGCATTGACCGTGTTGGTTCTGTCCCCACGCGACGACGCTGCCGTCGCTGCGGCGCGCGACGGTGTGTTCTGAGCCTGCCGCCACTTCGACATAGGTGAGGCGTGGCGGCAGTGCCGGTACTGCCACCAACGCGGGCAAGGTGGTGCCCCAGGTCACGACGCTGCCGTCGCTGCGGCGTGCCACCGTGTGTTCGAAGCCTGCTGCCACCTCGACGTAGGTGAGTCCAGGCGGCAGTGGCAGAACGCTGCACTGCCCCGAGAGGTTGTCGCCCCACGCGACGACGCTGCCGTCGCTGCGTCGCGCCACGGTGTGCTTGCCACCCGCTGCGATCTCGACGTAGGTGAGGCCCGCGGGCAACGCCGGCACGAGGCACTGGCCCCAGACGTTGTCGCCCCAGACCACGACGTTGCCGTCGCTGAGGCGCGCCACAGTGTGCTTCCAGCCTGCTGCAACCTCGACACAGGTGATGCCCGGCGGCAGTGCCGGCACGATGCACTGAGCCCAGAGGTTGACTCCCCACGCGACGACGCTGCCGTCGCTGCGTCGCGCCACGGTGTGAAAGCTGCCTGCCGCCACTTCGTCGTAGGTGAGGCCCGGCGGCAGCGCCGGTACGTTGCACGGGCCGCCGTCGTTGCAGCCCCAGGCCACCACGCTGCCGTCGCCACGCCGCGCGACGGTGTGTCTGCGGCCCGCCGCCACTTCGGCGAACGACTCTGCGTTCCACCGGCTGTCGTTCACCATCGCACCCCAGGTGACCAGGTGCCCTTGCGCCGGCAAGGCGGCTCCGAGCAGCGAGCACGCGGAGACGACGAGAAGGAACGATCGCGCCACGGCGGGGCGCGTCACTTTCGCGCGAGTAGAGAGCATGCGAATCCTCTCCCGGCGTGGAGGGGGTCTGTTCGTCGTCGGGAATCGAGGTCACAGTCTGCGCTCGATGGAGATGCCTGGGCATCGAGCAGAGTCTTCAATCGGACGCGGGTCTCTGCTCGATCGCGACGCTGGCGAATCGAGCAGCGAATCCGGTCTCTGCTCGATGTGACGCGACCCGTCTCCGGAACTGGAGCAGCGAAGACGGTCTGGCCGACGGCACCGTCGAATGCCAGCGCGTTCTTCCTCGCCGCTACGGGCCGACGACGAGCGTCACCGCGTCGGACATCACGAGACCCGCGGGGTTGCCGGCGGCGGCGTCGAACACGATCGCCTGGCTGTGCAGGATCGTTCCCGCCAGCTCTGGCAGAGTCGGGACGGTGAGCGCGAAAGCGGCCGAACCACCCGTGCCGAGAACGATCGCCGAGACGTCGAGCGACACGTGGAGCAAGCAGCCCGGCATGCCGAAGTTGGCCAGGTCGAGCGGCAGCGGACCGAAGGCGGAGGTCACGTTGCTGGAGCCGAAGACCAGCAACGCCGCGTCCTGCGGCAGCGCGCGAAGTGCCATTCGCGTCGTGGTTCCAATGCGCGGCGGCGCGGCGTCGAGTCGGGTCACGCCGGCGCTGCCGGGGCAGCCGGCGGCGAACGTGTAGACGCCGCCTGACTGGATGATGCCGGCCGACGTGGATCCGGCCGCCGCGACCTGCGCGAAGGTCACCCCCGGCCGCAGCACGGGCACGGTGCATTGGCCGGCGGAGTTGTCGCCCCACGCGACGACGCTGCCGTCACTGCATCGCGCCAGGTTGTGTACCCAGTCCGCACTCACATCGACGTAGCTGACGCCCGGCGGCAGTGTCGGCACGTTGCACTGGCCGTCGATGTTGTGGCCCCAGGCGACGACGCTTCCGTCACTGCGTCGCGCGACGTTGTGATACATGCCAGCTGCCACCTGGACATAACCGAGGCCGGTTGGCAGCGCCGGTGCGTTGCACTGGCCGAAGGTGTTGTCGCCCCAGACCACGACGGAGCCATCGCTGCGTCGTGCGACGCTGTGATGGTCGCCCGCCCCTACCTCGACATAGGTGAGCCCCGGCGGCAGCGCGGGAACGTTGCACTGGCCGAAGTAGTTGTCACCCCACGCCACGACGTTGCCGTCGCTGCAGCGCGCCACGGTGTGATACACACCGGCCTCCGCCTCGACATAGGCGATCCCCGGCGGCAGCGCCAGTACGTTGCACTGGCCGTAGTTGTTGTCACCCCAGGCCACGACGCTGCCGTCGCTGCAGCGAGCCACGGAGTGACTGCCGCCCACGTCCACGTCGAGATAGGTGATGCCCGGCGGCAACGCCGGCACGTTGCACTGGCCGAAGTAGTTGTCGCCCCACGCGACGACGCTGCCGTCGCTGCGGCGCGCGACGGTGAAGAAGTAGACGCCGCCTGACGCCACCTCGACGTAGGTGATCCCCGGCGGTGGCGCCGGCACGTTGCACTGACCCGCGGAATTGTCGCCCCACGCCACGAACCTGCCGTCACTGCGGTGCAACACGGTGTGATGGCCGCCTGCCTCCACTCCGATGTAGAAGAGTCCAGGCGGCAGTGCCGGCACGTTGCACTGGCCCGCGGAGTTGTCGCCCCAGGCCACGATCGTGCAGTCGCTGCATCGAGCAAGGGTGTGATTGGCACCCGCTTTCACTTCGAGATAGGTGAGACTCGGCGGCTGCGTTGGCACGTTGCACTGGCCGTAGTGGTTGTCGCCCCAGGCCACGACGCTGCCGTCGCTGCGCAGCGCCACGGTGTGAGCGGCACCCGCCGCCACCTCGACATAGGTGAGACCCGGCGGCAGTGCTGGTACGTTGCACTGGCCGAAGTAGTTGTCGCCCCAGGCGACGACGCTGCCGTCGCTGCGGAGTGCTGCGCTGTGAATGGCACCCGCCGCCACCACGACATAGGTGAGGCCGGGTGGCAGCGGCGGCACGTTGCACTCGCCGTAGTCGTTGCTGCCCCACGCCATGACGCTGCCGTCGCTGCGGCGCGCCACGGTGTGGTTGCCACCTGCGTCAACCGCGACATAGGTGATCCCGGCCGGCAGGGTCGGCACGTCGCACTGGCCTTCGCCGTTGCGGCCCCAGGCCACGACGCGGCCGTCGCTGCGGTGCGCCACGGTGTGCTCCGCGCCTCCCGCCATCGCGACATAGGTGAGTCCCGGCGGCAGGGCCGGTACGTTGCACTGGCCCGCGATGTTGTCGCCCCAGGCCACGGCGCTGCCGTCGCTGCGTCGTGCCACGGTGTGTGCCCTGCCCGCCGCCACTGCGACGAACGACTCTGCGTGCAACCTGCTGTCGGTCACCATCTGCCCCCAGGTGATCAGGTGTTGTTGCGTTCGCACTGTCGCCCCGACCAACGCGCACGCGAAGCCGGCGAGAAGGAACGATCGCGTCACGGCGTGGCGCGTCACTGACATCAGAGCGGGCATGGCGGTCCTTTGGTGAATGACAGGCGAGTGTCCGTTCGCCGGAGACCCCAGGACACTGAGCCGATGCCTCAATCGCAACTCGGGTAATTGCTCGATGCTTCGCGACCCGGTAGCGGAACACATGGCAGACACGCCATCACTCTGCCAGTCACGCAGGTGTGTTGCCTGACTCTCGTCCGAACGCTTCCGGCGAATGCGTTCGAGCTTGCGCAATGCAGCAGCCTTGGCTTTGGCAGCGTCCTGATCCTGCTTCGCCGATGCCTTGGCAGCCGCAGTTCGTTCGCCCTCGATGACCGCGCTCTCGAGCGCGGCAGCGATCTCCTGGTTGGTCGCAATGCCCTTGCTGCGCACGAGGCTGCAACCGAGGTCGGCGTGAACGCGTTCGCGCCGGCTCGCGGCGTCTGTTTCAATGCGCGCATGTCCTTCGTTCTGTGGAACCTGCTCGTGACCGGCGTGATGTTTCTCGGCACCCTGGCCACGATCTCGGTCGGCTTCCGCCACGCGCGGCGCAGCATGCGGGGGGCCGAAGGGGAAGGCACTTCCGTGACCACGGTGGATGGCGCCGTCTACGCGCTGCTCGGGTTGCTCATTGCATTCACGTTCGCGGGCGCGGCGGAACGGTTCAACGGGCGCCGCACGCTCGTCGTCGAGGAAGCGAACGCGATCGGCACCGCGTATCTGCGGCTCGACCTGCTGCCCGAACAGGCGCAGCCCGCGCTCCGAGACCGCTTCCGCCGCTACCTCGACGCGCGCCTCGAGACCCACGCGCAGATTGCGTCGTCGGCGGCAGGCCGCTCCGCGAACGATCGCGCGGTCGCGCTGCAGGGCGAGATCTGGAAGGAGGCACGGGCCGGATCTGGCGACGGGGCGCACCCGTCCTGCGCCATGCTGCTGCTGCCGGCCCTGAACTCGATGTTCGACATCGCGTCGACGCGCGTCGCGGTGCACGAATTGCATCCGCCGATGACGATCTTCGGGATGATCATCGCGCTCACGTGGGTGAGCGGGTTGTTGCTCGGCTACACGCTGGCCGGCATGAAGGGCCGCCACCGTCTGCACGCCGTGATCTACTCCGCGGTCATCGCGGGGACGTTCTTCGTGATCATGGACATCGAGCATCCGCGCGAGGGACTCATCCGCGTCGACGGCCGCGACGACGCGGTCCTCCAGTCCGTTCGCGACTCGATGAAGTGAGGTGCAATCCTCGCCTCGCGGCGGGCAGGCTCACTGCGTGACCGTGAAACCGGCGCGCCGCGCGGGCACTGGCGGCGACATGCTCCCCGCTGTTCGGAATGCAGGAAAGCGAAACGGGCGGGCTCACCGGAGCCCGCCCGTGCCACGCATGCTTTGCTGTGACCTTGCTGCCGCGATCAGTTGTTGCCGAGCGTGCCCTTGATGCCGTTGCTCGTGATCGCGCCGAACGCGTTCACGGGCGGCACCTGGAACACGGCCGACTGCGTGAACAGCTGGAAGCCGATCAGGCTTGGCGGCGCAGCCGGCACGGCGAAGTTGTAGTTGTGCGTCGCACCGCCGACCACCCAAGGACCGGCAATCACGTCGAGCGTCGAACGCAGCTGGCAGCCAGGCATGCCGAGGAAGAACAGGTCGAGGATGCCGGGGTCTGCGATGCCGAAGATGTCGAGGCCGATGATGCCCGTCGGCGGGATGCTGCCGGTGGTCAGGTTCCAGCTCGTGCCGAGGATCGGCCGCGTCGACGCGGTGAGCCCGAGTGGCAGGACGTCCGTCGCGGCGAGCGTGATGACGCCCGCGCCGAGCGCGGACAGATCCGTGTTGCCGGGATCGGCGCTGTTGCCGGCCGGCGAGTAGCCGACGAGGTAGCCGTTGCCGAGGTGCGACATCGTGCCCCACGCCAACGTGACCTGGCCGCTCGGATAGAACTGCATCTGGAACGTGTTGGCGCTCGCCGCCGTGGTGCCGCCAAAGTCCCAGACGCCATCCCAGGTCACGACGATGGCCGAAGCACTCTCCTCGTACTTGACCTGGCCGCTGCCCACGGTCGCGGGGTTGAGATCGTGCCACGTGCGCCACGCGGTGTTCGTCGCGTTGAGGAACAGGCTGACGTCGGGGGTGTAGGACGTGCCGTTGCTGCCGATCGACACGTAGCCGTTCGAGCAGATGTTGAACGACGTGGCGCCGGGGAAGGTGCCGACCGTGAACGCCTGCACGACTTCCGAGTCATCGGTGAGCACCAACGACACTGGCGTCGACGTCGAGCCGACGGGTAGGAAGGCGCCGACGCCACTGAGCGCGAGGTAGCTGCCGGGTCCCGTGGGGATCATCGTCAGCACCGAGTTGTCGAGGTCGAAGCCCGTGGAGGTCGCGAAGTTCTCGTAGAACGACGCGCTCTGCCTCCCGCAGCCGACTCCGAGTGTTTGATTGGTTGCGAAGCCGGGCGAGGGGGAAGCCGCGATGACCATGCCCTTCACGAATTGCGTGCCGGTGTTGGGTCCGATCAGAGTGCAGACGCCGGTGGTCGGGTTGATCGTGTAGAGCGAGTCGGTCGTCGTGCTGATCCCGTACCACACTCCTGCGGGGTCGATCTGCAGGCTCTGGAAGTTGTTGACCGTCGTCGGGATCGTCGGACCAATCGCGAGGCCTGTGTTCTTGTCGAGCTCGGTGATCGATCCGCTGAAGTTAAGGGCCCACAGCCGCCCCGTCGCGTCGACGTCCATCCCGGTGATCAGGGCGCCCGGGATCGTGCCCACGAGAGTCAGAATCCCGGTCAGAGGATCGAGGCGGTGGAGGTTGCCGTTCTGGTTGTGGCAGAAGAACTGTGAGGTCGTGTGATCCCACGCCATTGCCTGCCACCCGCTGACGCCCGTGTTCCACACGGTCGTGAACGTCGCCGTGGCCGGATTGATCGTGCCGGCTTCGCCGCCCGAGAGATCGATCGTCCAGATCTCGCTCGTGTCGTCTTTCCACGCGAGGTCGGCCGCCGTGTCCAAGCCGCCGTTCAGCGTGCTGCCGATCGTGGTGACGGCCCCTGTGCCCAGGTTGAGGCTGTAGAGGATGTCGAGGTTGGTGTCGACGCAGTAGGCGTTCTGAGCCCAGAGGGACGACGAGAACAAGAGCGAGAGGATCAGTGTTCGTGGCATGGTTTCGTGGCTCCTTGCAAACAGGGCGTGGAGGGTAGTGGGTCGCACGCGAGCTGACAACCGGCGCGACGCCCGGGCACTTGCGGCCCGCAGCACATGCGCGCGCTGCGGCACCGCGCCGCGGTCGGACGCGGACACGTCCGCAGTCGCGGAGCCGCAGCATGAACGCAGTCAGCTGCACCTGCCGTGTCGGATCCACGGCGCCGGGCTCGGTGCGGGCGGCCGCGTTGCTGGTCGTTGCGCACGAGGCCGAAACCGCTTCACTGGCGGAGCGTCTTCAGGCTGACCATGAAGATCCTTGCCGTCCTGCTGTTCGTCGTTCCGGGTTCCTGCGCGGGACCCGAAGCTCCGATCGCCCCGGCGCCCGCGCCGGCCTCCGTTCACCTGCTCATCGACGAGACCGACACGGCCTTCCACGACGCGAACGTGCTCGCGATCGACGACGCGAATGCGCAGTTCAACGTCACGCTCGCGACGAAGACGCCGATCGAATCGGGTCGACCACACACGATCGTGCTGGCGCTCGCGAATCTGCGCCTCACGGGCAGCTCGTTCGGCAGCCACGACGGCGGCAGCAACGTCACCTTCCGCGTGACAGCGCAGCAGGCGCGCGCCGTGGCCTCCGGGCTCGGCATCCCCGCGCAGGAACGAGAGGCGTGGCGCGGCGAGCTCACGGGCCAGCTCGAGCCGGTCGGGGAACCGAGCGCCGGCGCCGAGCACCTGCCGATGCGTTTTCTGCTGACGAACACGGGCCCCGTGGCGCTGTGGTTCCTCGACGGTGGGCGCGGCCGCAACGAGCTCGGGCGCGACAATCGCTTCACGTTCGAGATCGAGCGCGAAGGCGAGCGTCTGCCGACGCGAGAGATCTTCGACTTCGGCGGCAAAGGCGTCTATCGCAGGCTCGCGCCGGGGCAGGCGTGGACTCTCGCGTTCGACCTTGCGCACTGGCGGGTGCTGGAGCGCGCCGGCACATACAGGCTGCGCGCCAAGTACGAAGCCGAGCTGATGCCCGCCGAATACCAACCCGGCCAGAGCCTGCCGATGGGCTACTACTCGCACCTGAACCGGACGCGAACGGTCGAAGCGGAGCTCATGCTCGTGGTGCGCTGAAGAGCTGATGGGTCGGGCGGCTCACACCCTCACCGCAGCACCAGCAACACCTCGCCGACCTCGCCCGCGGCTTCGCCGGCGCGCCATTCGGTCTCGACCCGCGCCCGATGGGGCTGGCGCGCGCTACTGCTTCTTCGGGGCCGGGGCCGGGGCAGGTGCCGGCTGCGGCACCACCTGCGCTGGCGCCACCGCAGCCGCCTCGACGGGGACCAGCATCGACGCTCCGAAGACGAGCGCGAGCTGACCGGCAGCCACTCGCGCACGGCCGAGGTCGACCGACACGATCAGGTCGCCGCGGTCGGCCCGCACCTGCGCGGTCTTCAGCGTCGGCCACAGCAAGCGTGCCTTCGGCTCCTTGCCGAGGCGCTCGAGCGCTTCCTTGACCGCGGCCCCGGACGCCGCGATGCCGGCGCCGTCCTTGGTGTGCCGCAGGATGCCCTCGATCACGAGGTGTGGGTCGTCGGCGTCGCCGGTGGCGAGCAGCTGCAGGCAGACGAAGGCCGGCGCGTCGTCCTCCGGCCACGCGGCGTGCGGCAGCAGCGTGTCGAGCACGTCCCGCTTCGCGAGCCCGTTCGCGACGTCGACGACCATCCACGCGAGACGGTTCGCGCGCGCCGACAACAGCGACATCACGTCGGGACACGGCTGTCCCGATCGAGGCTTGCCGGTCAGCGCCGGCTCGAGCAGCGACGCCGGGCCGCTGATCGTCACCTCCGGTCGCGGCTGGTACACGACGTCGTCCATCCACTCGTTGGTGCGGCGGCGCACCTCGTGGCCGCCGATCGTCTCGGTGCTCCAGTTCTGCAGGACGCTCGGCGCCAGTGCGAGCGGTCGATGGGCTTCGATCACGACGAGCCGGTCGACGGTGCGCTCGTTCGCGTCGCTGCGGGGGCACATGACCATCGTCATCCGGTCGAGGTCGCTGAGCTTGAAGCCCGACTCCTTCTCGATGGCGCGCAACATGACGCTCAGCGGCGGCACGTCGAGTTCCTCCCACACGCCGCGCTCGTTCAGCGCCGCGAAGTCGATGACCGCGACGTTGCGATAGTCGTCCGGCAGGAACGACTTCACGTCCGGAGTCGCCGGTGTCTTCTGCGGGGGCTTGTCCTGCGCGGGCAGCGTGAGGGCCAGGGCGGCGAGCGCGAGCGAAGGTCGGTTCATGGCGTGCATCGAGAGGGCGGGGGCGCCGCGGCTACGCGGTCGAACGATGAAGATTCGCGATCGGCGGCGCGCCGAGCACGATCACGATACCGGCCGTACGATCTGCCGGCACCGCTGCAGCAGGAAGTCCGGCGGCAGGTCGGTCGGCCCGAGCCACTCCTGGACGCGCTTCGATGCGCGGTGCTACCGGCAGCACGCGGCACGCGCTACGGTTCACGGATGGCCGGAAGAGGAGCCGCTCTGGCGTCCTTGCTCACGTTGGCACTGCCCGCGCAGTCCGCCGCGCCGCTCGCGCCATTGCCGGCTCGCCGCTCGCTCGAGTCGATCGCGCAGAACCTGCAGAAGAGCGGCTGGCCCGCAGAGGCGACGACAGTGGTCAAGGTGCTGCAGGAGCTCGGGCACGAGCCCGCGGCGCTGAACGCACTGCGCGCGTCGCTCGCGAAGCTGGAGCCGAAAGCCGCGAAGACGCCGACCGGCGGCGACAAGCTGGCCCCCGCGGTGAAGAAGGCCGCCGCCGCGCTGGCCGCGCTGCTGCCGGCGGCGGGTGAGCAGCGGGCCGCGCTCGCGCACGCGATCCTCGAGCTCGACGGCGAGATCGCCGAAGCGCAGCGGGCGCTCGGCCGCGTCGAGCACGACGGCCGGTGGATCGCCGTCGCGGACGTGGCACGCGCGCAGCGCCGCCGCGACATCCAGATCGCGGTCGCGAACGCGCGCCGCCTGCCCGTCGACGTGAAGATCGAGGTTGGCGACCAGCCGCTGTTCCGCGAGCTGCTGCAGAGCCGCTCGGTGCGCGTTTCCTGCGGGCCACTGACCGTCGAGAGCGAGTGGCCCAGCGAGAAGGTCGTGCGCGTCGTACGGAGCACGCTGCGCGCCGCCGCGATGAGCCGCTTCCTCGTCGTCGGCAAGCTCGAGCTGCCGGACGTCAACTCGGCAAAGCTGTCGACGTTGCACGTCGCGTCGAAGGTCCACTACGACCAGGCGATCGCGTGGGCGCAGCAGAGGGGCGGGTTCGCACCCAAGGTCGCAGAGCCGCTGCAGCTCAGCGGTGTGTTCCTGGCTTCGGGCAAGTTCGTGCACCGGCATGTGGCCGAGGCCCAGGTCGAGGCGTCGCTGCTGTATCACCTGCTGGACGGCGACCATCACGCGTGGGTGCTCGCCGGGCACACCGACTGGTTGTGCCGCACGTTCTTCGGCGAGCCGATCCCCGGCATCGTGTGGGAGGAAAAGGGACGCAAGCTGGAAGCGCGCACGGCGACGGCCGCCGAGCTGCAGGAGCGCGAGTGGCGACAGCACTTCGCCAAGGCGGGACTGCTCGGCGCACGCTCGTGGCTCTCGTATCTCGCCGAGCGTTCGCAGGATCCACCCTACTCGCGCTGCTTCGTCGACCAGGTCGGCAAGCTGAGCGGCGACGATCTGCTGAAGGCCACGTTCGCCAGCGAGTTCCTGCACGAGTCGAACGCGCTCGGCGCGTTGTGGCCATTGACGGCGTCGGCGGACTTCCCGAAAGCGCTGCAGCAGGCGGTCGGGCTCGGCGTCGAAGCGTTCGACCCGGCGTTCCGCGAATGGCTGGTCGGCACGCGCCCCGGCATGGCACAGGTGCTCGCGGCGGATCGATCGCTGCCCGCGGACGTCGCGGCGGCGCTCGGCAAGCTCGTCGAGCTGCGCAAAGCCGCGATGGCGATGCAGCGGTGGTCCGTCGATCCGCGGCCGGATCCACGCGTCGATCGCACGCTGAGCGCCGGAGCGCGTCTTCACGCCGCGTATCTGGGGCTGCACCCCGAGCAGGCGGCGGCGTGGCCCGACGCGCACGAGGAGTACCCGGATCGCGAAGGCTTCAGCGTCGAAGGTGCGTGGGCGGGCGGCCACGCGGTGATCGCCTCGGGCATGAAGTCGCTCAGCGAGGGCATCGACGGGTGGATGGGCACTTTCTACCACCGGCTGCCGTTGCTCGAGCCCGGGCTGCTGCAGTGCGGCATGGCTCACGCGGCGGGAATCGCCGTGCTCGATGCTTCGTCGATGGTGATCCCCGCCGACGAGATCACGATGATCGCGATCTGGCCGCCGGCCGACGCGAAGAACGTGCCGCTGCGGTTCGTGCCGGAGCTGCCGAACCCGCTGCCTGGCATCGACCAGACGAAGCTCGGTTACCCGATCACGGTGCAGTTCGGCGAGTCGCTCCTCGCAGGAGGAGGCGTGACGATGGCGCTCCACGAAGCGGCCGGCGGTGCGATCGTCGACTGCCACTGGTCGACGCCGGCCGCGCCGACCAACCCGGAGCTCGCACCGCGTTCCGCGTGGTGCCTGATGCCGAAGGCGGCGCTGTCGCCGAACAAGAAGTACACGGTCACGTGCAAGCTCGGCGCCGACGAGTCGTTCGAGTGGAGCTTCACGACGGGCGGCAGGTAGCAGCCGATCGCGCGACCGCAAGCCGCGAGATCGCCGGGGTCATCGAGCCGGCCTTCGCTTCCGCAACGGTCAGCGGCGCTCCGCCGCCGCCCGCTGCAGGCGCACGTCGATGGCGGCGTAGCCCGTCACTGGATTCGCGACGCGGAACGCCTGCGGCCGACAGCCGTCGACGCGGACCGTCAGGTCCATCGTGCCGGGCCCGACTGCGAGCCGGACCCGGCCCCGGCTCGACGTCTGGCCGCCGCAGGACGAGAGCCCGATGCCGACGGAGAAGCCGCGGTTCGCGAGCGGCTCGCCGGTGGCGTCGTCGAGGAGAGTCAGGTCGCGGACGAAGCAGGCGTGCTGGCCCGGCACGTCCGCGCTGTAGCTCATCACCTTCTCACCGCTCGTCTCGGGCGGCAGCGCCGGCGGCACTTCGGGCTGCCAGGGCTCGAGCGCAATCGCGACCTCGGTGCGGGTGCCGTCAGTGCGAGCCGACATACACCTCGTGCTGCCCCGGAACGCGCGTCGATCCCCGGGCGCCTGCTTGGGTGCCATGATGTGGCCACTCAGGTCGTTGGCGCCCGGGGCCGGCGCCAGCACGCGGATTGTGTGCTCGACCGCTGCCGGCGCCGTGAAGTAGGCCCCGCGCCAGCCCCCGTCGTCCTCGACGAGCACGACGAGGTCGCGCTCGGGTACCACCGAGCCGTCGGGCAAGGTCGCGCTCACGTGGAACGCTGCCTGCGAACGCAGCTCGAGGCGGAGGTCGCGCTGGTCGCGCAGCGACTCCAGGCCGGCGAGTCGGCCGACGCCGCTCGTCCACTTCATGGACTCGACCGACACGCGATAGCTGCCCTCGGCGCGCAGGTCCAGGCGCGCGACCGGTGGCAGCGAGAACGTGAACGAGCCGTCGACTGCGTCGCTCTGCGTGGACTGGACCAGCGCCAGCGGCTGGCCGAACGGCGTGGGGCCGCCCCCGAACGCCACGGCGTCGACGGTGGCGCCGGCGACGCCGTGCCCTTCCGGATCGACCACGCGGCCGCTGACGAGGACCGCGCGCTCCAGCTCGATCATCACCTGCGTCGGTCCGTGCTCGGCGGGTTGCAGCCGCAGCTCGCGGTCGAGGAAGCCCGTGCACGAGACCCGGACCTCGAGCTTGGCGTCGGGGAAGACGGGTTCCGCCGGCAACCCCGTGACCGCGAAGGCGCCCCGCGCGTCGCTGTACGCACCCTTCAGGTCGAAGGACGTGTACACCCAGGCGGCGCGCACCAGCGCCCCCGCGACCGGCACGCCGGAACGGGCTTCGACGGTGAAGCCGACCAGGCTGCCGCCCGCGGCGACCTCGAAGTCGCGCTGCCAGACCGGGGCTGTGATCGCCTCGCGGATCGGCACTTCGAGGCGCTCGAAGCCGTCGAAGCAGATCTGCTCGCGCGAGCGGGCCAGCTCGATCGCGTCGGGCGGTTCGATCCTGATCCTCATCAACAGGATCGGGCCCGGCAGCTCGAGCTCGTAGTCGCCAGTCGCGGTGAACCGCGCGCGCCGGTCGGCGCGGTGTTCGCTCAGCTGCTCGGGGTCGCGGCCGACGAGCGTCTCCGGAGCGACCCCGGCGGCAACGCAGTCGACGTAGTCCACGAACAGGGCCCCCCTGCGGACCGGAGTGCTGGTCCCGGCCCGGCGGACGGTCCCGCGCAGCACGGTCCGGCTCCCACCGGTCGCAGCCGGCGCCACCGGCTCGCGCGTGTTCGGCGTCGGCGTCGGCGTCGGCGTTGGCGTCGGCGCCGGGGCCGATGTGGTCTCGACCGCAGCAGATCCGTTCGCGGCCGCGTGACGATCCCCGTCGGCGGCGAGCGCGCCCGGTTCCCCTCGACGCCACAGGATCGCCGCGATCGCAACGCCCGCCAGGACGGCGCCGAGGACCACGACGGTCCGTGCCAATCGCCTGCGCCTCTTCGCGATCACGTCACTTGCCGTCCTTGTCGGTCGTCGTGATCAGCGTGTGTATCGCCTCGGGCGCCGGCTGGCGTGGCGACAGCAGCGGCGCGCCGGGCTTGCCCGTGTTCTTGCCGACCTTGTGTCGCATCCAGGACATCGGTGACCCACTGCTTCACCGGCTTGTCTTGGATCTTCGCGTCCTTCTTCTCCTGACCGACGCCGACGCCGGCCAACAGGCACGCAATGACGGCGAACAAGGGGATCGGGTTCATGGCACGCTCGATTGGCAACGGAGCAAGACGCGATCGCAGGC
>Ga0111539_10001530_pt1 | contig 30790 bp, 30 predicted proteins | sample RhiMethybrSRZTD1_FD_79667 | JGI IMG/M metagenome (GOLD analysis project Ga0111539, IMG submission 79667) | Populus rhizosphere microbial communities from Tennessee, USA - Rhizosphere MetaG P. TD hybrid SRZTD1 (version 2) (version 2) | ecosystem: Host-associated > Plants > Roots > Rhizosphere >...
CGCCACGCCCGCCGGCACCGTCGTCGGCGTCATTCGCCCCGGTTATGTGATCGGCGACGACGTGCTGCGCCCGGCGCAGGTCGCCGTCGCTGGGTAAGCGCCGCTCACGCCTCCCTCGGCCGGCCAGGCGTCGCGTTTCTGACGACAGCTGGAACAAAGGTCACCAGAAAGTAGACTTTCTCGATCACACACTCGAAAAGGCGCTGTATTTCGGCCTTTTCTCAATGACGTAAAGTTGGCCCGCCGCGTGCGATACAGGGCGGCGCGTGAAGCTCCCCTGCTCTGCGCTCCTGGCGCTGACCCTGTCGACACCCGCATTTGCCGGGCCCATTGTGGTGGCCGGCACCTCGGACCCGTGGCTCGCCGGGATGGCGACCGGCACGAGGGCGTCACTCGTCGATTTCGCCCCCAGTGAATCACCAGTTCAGATCAGCGACTTGTCGCTGACGGGCGGCCTGATCCTGACGTTCTCGGTCACCGGCGGCGTCATGAACTACGCCGGGTGCCCGCTCGTCTGCGACGGTCCCGACGGCGACTGGCTCGTCAATCATTACGAGGGCGCCGAACACGGCTTTTCGAGCGTGATTGCCCCGCTCAACAGCCTCGTGGGCGTGTTCCTCGGCGACATCGCCCCCCATTTGAGCGCATCACCGGCGGACCTGGATTTCAGACCGGAGGGCGTCGGACTGGACTTCACGACGCTGGCGCCGGCGCTCCGGCAGGTGTTTTTCATCGGCGACGGGTTGACGCGCTGGTCCACGATCCAGCACTTCATCGTGCCCGACGGCGCGACGCGTCTCTATCTCGGCACGATGGATGGGTTCGAGTGGAATAACAACACCGGCGCGTTCATCGTGGACGTCACGCCGCTCGCCGCCCCCGAGCCGGCGACGTTCCTGCTCCTCGGCACCGGACTCCTCGCCCTCAAGCGCCGGCGCCGTTAATCAATATTGAATCGCATGTCGCGACGGGCGATCGTCTTCCCCGCGCCCGCTTCGATCGTGAGCAGATACGCGCCGGCGGGCAGCCGGCCAACCGGCAGCTCGACACGGACATCCGCCGACCTCGGCGCGGTGAAGCGATCGGCCGTCAGGTCCTGCCGCCGGTCGATGATCACCAGATCGTCCTGGTTGCGCAACAGCACACGCAGCGGAACCACCGAAAGCGGTCCCTTCCCGCCCTGATAGACGCGCACGAACGCGGCGGCGGTGTCGCCGCGCGTAAACACCCGGCGCGTCGTCGGCACGACGGGCAGGACGCCGGCCAGCGCGCCGTTTGACGCGACGATGGGACCGGGCGACGCGGACACCACCAGGCCCGAGAGCGACACCGGCGCGGTCGAGAAATCCGGCACGTCCACGTCGTAGTACAGGCTGCCGCTGGTCGCGAGGCTGCCGACGTTGGCGGCGATCCGGAGCTGATAGCGTCCCGGTTTGAGATCCAGGCGGGATAGCACTTCGTACTCGGCGAGTCCCGACGCACCCGCGCGGATGGCCACATCGGCGCGCATGCGCGCCGATCCGAACGGCTTGCCCTCGACGTTGAAGGCGCTCACCTGCAAGTCCACTTTTTCGACGTTGCGCGTCGCCATCTCGCGAATCGGTTGTCTGACGCCGGCGACGATCGCGACGGCGACCTCCTTTTTTCCGGCGATCGCGAACGGCACCGCCGACAACTGCAGCGGCAGATCGCTCTTGGGCAGGATGCCGGAGAGCGCCGCGCCCAGCGGTGAGGCGGCGAGCGCGGCCTGCCGTTTCGCGTTGTCCGGTTTCGCGCCGTCGTAGCCGCTGCGTGTCCTGATCTGGAGGCCGGGCCGGTTCACGCGCACTTCGAGGCGCCGGAACTTCCCGTCCTGCCGGGGATCGACGGGCTGATAGCCGAGAAGATAGTACGAGGCGTTCTCCTCGAAGATTTCGGTGATGCCCGGCTCGAAGTCGTTGGTGTTGATGACGGCGCGAGCGCCGGTGTTGGCAGCGAGGGTCAGGAGGTAATCCACTTCGAGCCCCGGCATGCACGTCCGCGGCCCCTCGACGCGGAGGCCGCAGACGTCCACGGTATAGACGTTGACGTTGGCGCGCGTCGCGTATTGAAAGAGCCGGGACATCTCGGTCATCAGCCGGCCCATCGATCCCTGAACGGCGATCGCGGACGCGCCGCCATTCTCGGGCAGCCCGGGTGCCGCCGGCCCGGCCACGGCTGCGAGATCGACCGGGAGGCCCTGTCCGAGGTAGATGATCGACTTGCGCCGATCGGGGAGCGCCGAGAACATCTCGACGGCGCTGCGCAGCACGCCGACCGAATACCCGAAGTAGAGATCGTCGGCGCCGGCGATTCCCGCGCCGCCCATGTCACGAAAGCCGACGGTGTACTTGTTCACCGCTGTGAGCAGGCGCGCGTGATCCGCCGTGAAGTCCTGCGAGTTGCGATTGTCGCGCGTGAAGATCACCCCAGCCAGATCCGACGGTCCCAGCCGATCGATCACCTGGCGTCCGACCTTTTTCACGTTGTTCATCGCGCCGAGATCCGCCTGAATCGCCGCGTCGTCAATCACGATGAGGAAGAGCCGGCGCTCTTCGACGCCGGCGTTGGTCAGGACGTCGGGCGCGACGCTGCGGACCCACGGCGCGGACGTCGCCGGAGGATCCGGAATATCCACAGCGGTGAACACCGCGATCTGCTGCCGCTGGCCGTTTTCCAGGATCGTGAAGTCGTCAGGCTTCAAGCCGCGCACCGGCCGGCGATCCCGGTCGAGCACCGAGACGTCGAGGTGCACGATGTCTACCGACGACTTGAACTGGGCGGGTTGAGTTGGCGGGGGCGGCGGCTGTCCCTGGCGTTGCCCCACGGGCACGCCCTGGCGCTGGCCCTGGCCAGCGACGGCCACGGCCAAACCAGCGACGACGAGCGCGATGAGACCGCCCCGGCGAAACACTACGGCCTGATTCTACGCAATAGCGCGCGCGGCCTCACGATCGACGTCACGCGCGTGGGCCGGATCCGCCCGCGCCGCCGCCGTCAGAACCGCCAGCCGGCCATCACTGAGAACACACGGTGCCTGACCGCCTCCGACGGGTTGTCTTTCGCGACGTCGGTCAGCCCGTGCAGGTACTGCGCGATGAAGAGCGCGTGCCCGACATCGACGCGGCCGCCGACAGTAAGGCCAAAATCGACTGGCGCCACGTCTGAGGTGAACGACTCATCTTGAGTCTGTCCGGCAAACGACACGTGCGAGCGCGCGTGCAGTCGCGCGCCGATCGTCGCACCGGCCAACACGTGCAGCACCGTGCTGCCCGATCGAGCGACGGGCAGGCGCACCTGCGCCGGCACGTCAAGATACAGCATGCGCAAGTCGCCTTCGAGCGTGCCGATACCGGTCACTGTGACTTTCAGGCCGGAGCCCCGCGTGCTCAGGAGAGCGCCGGTGTCGAAGGTGACCTTCGGCGAGAGCGGCACCTCCACCAGCAGTCCGCCGATCAGTCCAAGCCGGCTGGTCGAATCCAGATCGACGTCCACACCGATGTCGATCTCGTCGAACGCGAGGGCTGGCAACGACAGGCGGGCGATATTCAACCCGCCGACAACGCTGAACGACACCGGCCGCGGTGCCGGCTGGTTCGTCTGCGCCTCGGCGGTGGGAAGCCACGAGAAAAGACCGGCAAGTATCGTCAGACACACGGCGGCCCCGAGTCGAGACCGCGATTCGATGAGTTGTGACATATGCCCACTGTATCGGCGTGACGCACACAAGTCGTGAGCGAAGTCTGAGGAAAGGCGGAGATTCGCCGCCACTGAGCGGCGCGTGCCGATCAATGCAAATTCAGAGCGAACCGTGCTCCCATGGTCCGGTGACCGCGAACGTGATGCCGGCGCGACGCGCCTGACCGGGCTCGATGAGCGCGTTGTTGCAGATGAAGCGGCACGTCAATTCGGTGTGACGCGGCGGTCGGGGCCGGCTTCAGCCGGCCCAGCGAGGGCGGGCACTAAAGCCCGCCCTTCCCTCCGATTCTCAAATCCTGCGTCGTGCGCTGCCCTTCGCCGAGCGAGACTTTCACGCCGGCGGCGGTCAACTGCTCGAGAAACGCGCGGTCGTCGAGGTCGGCCGGATCGAGGTCGCCCAGCGCGGCGAGCAGGTAGTCGCCGGCAGGAAGATCGGAAAATGCGAAGCGGCCGTCGCTGGCCGGACGGGCCGAGCGGATGCGCCGCGATTGCGGGCGCCACTGCTCGCGGTTCACCGGGAGCACGACGACGAAGTAGTCGGTCGCGGCCGACCCGGTCGGTGTCTGCAAGGCGCCCGCGAGCTCTGAATGCCGATCGGTGAGCGTGAGCGTCGCGCCCGAGACGTCGCCGCCGCGCCCGATCTCGAGCGCGTCGTCGAGGACGTCGCGGCCGCCGATGATCGCCGTCCGCAGCCACCACTCGGCGGGAGCGCCCATCACCGACACGCGATACGAACCGGGCATGACCGCGCCGACTTCGAACGTGCCGTCCGGGCGCACCGCGGCGGGCGGAACGGGAATCGTCCCCAGGCTGGTGCGCCCGATCGCGCTCGAGCCGCGCGACTTCGTCGAGATGAGGCGCACCGTCAGCTTCGTCAGATCGGAGGGCGGCTCGAGCGTGCTCGGATCGAACGCGATCCGGCCGATGACCCGCATCGCCGGTTGTAGAGCGAGCGTGACGCCGGCCACGTCACTGCCCGTCACGGTGACATCGGCCATCGCCCACAGCGTGCGCCCGGGCGTTCCCGCCACCGGCGGCGCACCCGCTCCGCCCCCCACGCCGACGCCTCCGGCCATCACCGGGCCAGGCGCCGGCGCCCCGCTCGACGAGCGGGCGACGATCGTATACGTCCCCGGCGGGACGCTCGTGTACTTGAAGTTGCCGTCGGGCCCGGGCGCCTCGACGAGCGTGGGCGTCAGCATCGCGAGCAACGGCAGCAGCGAATCAGCGGGGTTGATGACCAGCTGAACGCTCGCGGGCGATCCTTCGGGGTGCACGATCACGCCTTCGATCGACGACGTCGGCACGGGACTGACGGCGAAGTCCACGCCGGTGCGTTCCTCGCCGACGCTGACGGCAATCGTCGTGACGTCCGCAGCGGATGCGGTACCGGGGTAGAAGATCGGCGCCATGGCGACCGCCGGCCAGCGCTGCGGATTCGCCTCGCCTGGACGCCGCGGCGGCGCCGCCGGCACGATGCCCGATCGGGCGAGACGCGTCTGCAAATCCGCCAGCGCGGCGTCGACGTCCTGCGCTGCCGGCCGGCGCATTTCGCCCGCGATAGAGGGACGCGGCGACACCACGGCGTACTTGCCAGGCATGAGTCCAAAGAACCGGTACGCGCCGCGATCGTCGGTCATCGTGGACTGCGCCACGACCGCCGAGCCGTCGCCCGCGCGTTGATCCAGACGAAGCACCGCGACATTGGCGCCGGGCAGCATGTCGCCGCGGCCGTCGCGCAGCACCCCGGCGATGACGGCGCCGCGCGCCAGCCGAATCATGACGTCGTCGATGCGCTGCCCCGCCGCCACGGTCAAGGGCACGCCGGCGGCGCCTGGCCGTTTTGCGCCGTACGCGGCGGTAATGAACGGCGCCTTGGACGCGGTCAACGTGTAGCGCCCGGCCGGCAGCTCACCGAAGGCGAACCGGCCGTTCGCGTCCGCCATGATCGCGCGGCCGGCGGGCAGTTCGGCGCCCGACAGCGTGACCACCGCGCCCCGCACCGGCGACGGCGCAGACGTGTCGGTGACGACGACGCCGGAGATGGCGCTCGTGCCGGCGGGACCGGACGCGCTGCGATCCCGTTGCGCGACGGCGCCGGCCGCGACGAGCGCGACCGCGATGAGCGCGCTTCCCTTCAACATGAGTCACCTCACCGCCGCGATCGTGAGCTCGACAGTCTTCGTCTCACCCCACGCGAGCGTCACGCGCGTGGCAAGCGGCGCCGCGCGCTCGAGAAAGGCGGGATCCTGCCAGCCGTCAGCGAGCGCGCTGTCTACGGCGAGCACGTAGTAGTCGCCGGCCGGCAGCGGCGTAAGCGAGAACGCACCGCCCATCGTGTCCACCGACCTCAGCCGCGGTGGCGTGAAGCCGGTCTGTCGCCACTGCGCGGGTTCGACCGGGAAGACGATCACGGCCGCGGCCGCCGGCGGATTGGCGTTGCGGTCGCGCACGTTCCCGGCGATCGCGCAGATCTTGTCGGTGAACGTCACGACGACGTCGTTGAAGTCACGCCCGCCGGACGCGTCGAACGGCGTGTGCGTGTAGTCACGGCCGCCGGCCGTGATCGACTTGATCGTTGGCGAGCCGCTGAACCGAAGGTAGTACGCGGCGGGCTGCAACCCGTCCACTACAAACGCCGGCGATGACGCGAGATCGAGGCGCTGCCGGATCTGCCCGAGCGACGGGTTGCCGTTGGCCGGCTCGGCGATCACCAGAAACAGATTCGGTTGCGCGCCTTCCCACGCCACACGGCCCGAGAGGCGCGACGCGCGCTGCAACGGCACCGTGAGACCCGTCACGTCCTGATTGCCGACCGTGACGCGGCCGCGCGCGAAGTACGGGTCGTCACCGCCGGAGGTCCACGTGGTCAATGTCGTGCCGGTCGGACCGGAGGGCACGCCGGTGCTGTTCATCCCGGAGCCCGATCCGGGATTGGGCGGCCGCGGCAGCGCGGTGAAGTCGTTGCCGCGGAACTCGAGTTGCGCCACGGCCCGCCGCGCGTCGATCGTGTAGACGCCGGCCGGCACGTTGACGAACGTGAAGGTGCCGTCCGGGCGCGTGATCGCCGTCGCGGTTTCGCTGCCGTCGCCGAGATCTTCGGCGCCCTCCGGCAGCAGACGAAGCGTGCGGCTCCCGACGAGCTCCGGCGCGCCTTCGAGCGTGCCCGACACGCGCGAGGCCGGCACCGGTTCGAGGCGCACGTCGATCCCGCGCAGATCGGCGCCCTGGCCGACCTCGACGACCGTGGCGCCGCCGATGGTCGCTGCGCCCGGATAGAACGTCTGCCGGTAGCTCAACCGCCGGCCGTCTGCGGCCGGCGCCGGCACCGGGTACTTGCTGGGAGCGATGCGTGTGCCGGCGTCCACGTCGAGCAGTTCGACGGTCCGCGACGTCGGACCCGCGCTCGACGACCCGCCGAGCACGCCCCCGCCAAGCATGGGATTGACGCTCGACACTGTCGTCGAGGCGGGGACCGAGCTCACCATCACCGGCACGGCCACCAGGTATCGGCCTTCCCGCAGTCCCGTCAACCGGTACATCCCGCGGTCGTCAGTCGTGGCCGTCGCGGCCGCGGCGATGTGTTTTTCGCCGGCCGCGAAGATCGTCGTCAGTGCGCGGACGAAGATGCCGACGACCGGTTCGCCGTGCTCGTCGATCACGGTACCGGAGACGGCGCCAGGACGCCACAACGAGATGCGGGCCGTGGCGATCCACTGGTTGTCGCCGAGCTTGATGCGCTGCGGGATCCCGCCCGATTCGGATCGGCCGTAGTCGCCGGGCAGGTAGCCGTACCGCGTGGCGCTCACCGAGTAGCCGTCGCCGGCCGGCAGATCCTTGAACACGAAGCGGCCCTGATCGTCCGTCAACATCCGGGTGGTGGACGACAAGGGCGCGCCGGTGCGGCGCACGAGCGCGACGACGCTGCCCTCGAGCGGCCGGCCGGTGGCGCCATCGACCACCACGCCGCTGATTGCGGAGGTGGCCGGCGGCGCCGGGGCCGGCTGGGTGGGCGCCTGCGCGCCCGGCCTGACGGCGGGTCCGGCCAGCAGCGTCAGCGCGGCGAGTGCCACCCGCCACCAGGGATGACGAATTGGTGAATCAGGCACGTCGAGTCCTAAGAACCCCGCCAGGGGCCAAATGTCTCGCGACCGATTTCAGCCGGACTGACACTATCCTCTCCCTTCGGGGTTCTTACGAACAAGGCTGCCTCGTGACCGACGCGCACCGGTTGTTCACCGAGTACCGAGAAGGCGTCTTCCGCTATCTCTGCCGGATCGTCGGACGGACCGACACGGCCGGCGATCTGACGCAAGAGGTGTTTCTGCGCGTCACGCGGACGCGTATTCCGGAGGCGACCGAGCCGGGCCGGCGGGCGTGGGTGTTCAAGATCGCGCGCAATCTCGCGCTGAACCACCTGCGTGACGCCGTGCGGCATCCCGTGTCGGTCGAACCGGTCGAGCGATCGCAGCCGGCGACGCAGGAACTGTCGATCGCCATCGGTCAGGCGCTGGCCGCGATGCCGGCGGCCGACCGCGACGTGTTCCTGATGCGCGAGAGCGCCGGATTGCGGTACGAGGAAATCGCGGCCGCATGCGAGCTCACGACCGATGCGGTGCGATCGCGGCTGCACCGGGCGCGCGAGCGGCTGCGCGACGTGCTCGGCGCCTCGCTCGACGTCCATCGCGATCGAGGCGTCCGGCTGACGTTGCCGGAACGGAGCCGGCGGCGCGAGTAGATTCGTGATTTTGCGGAGGATCGAATGGATCGCCGACAGGAAACCATCGACGCGCTGCTCGACGGCGAGCGCGTCGATCCGATCGAGCTGAAAGAGGCGCTCGCCCGCGCCGAGGGCCGCGACTATCTCGTGGACGCGCTGGCCCTGCGTGAGCTGGTGGCCGACACCTCGCCGGCCGTTCGCGTCGTCGTCCCGGCGGTGCCGTCATGGCAGCGGCGGATCCAGTGGCCGGGGGCCGCGGCGATTCTCGTCGCGTCGCTCGTGGCAGGATTTGCCGCGGGATATCGATCCGCCGCCAGCGGCGTGCCACAACGGCCGGCCGCCCGCGACGCGTCGGCCGGCGTCGGCGCGGTGAAGTCGCCGCCGCCGCTGCTCGCACCGGCGCCGACCCGCGTCATCCGCCTCGAGCCCGGCGTGGACTGGACCGAAGGCGTGGGAGGCAATTGAGCGTGCCTGGCGCCTGGCTCATCGTCTCGCTGCTGGCGCAGCAGGCGGCCACCATCGGCGTCCCCCAGTCGGGGAGCAATCAGTTGATGCTGACGCTGGCGGCGCCCGTGACGCGCGCCGACGGACGCGTGTCGGGCGCGACAGCGCGCCGACTGACTCAGCCGTTCACGTACTACGTCCACACGCCTGACAGCCCCTGCGCCACGACGACCGTGAGCACGGCGGAGCCCAAAGCGGCGGGGTTCGGCTGGCGCGTCTCGGCGACGACGATTTCGCGGACGGCGGCGGAGATTACCGTCAGGATCGAGTGGCAACGCCTGTGGGAGCGCGGACTCGTGCTCGCCAACGGACCGCGCGGCGCGACCGAGCTCACGCTCAAGCGCGAAGATCGCGTCCCGCTCGATCGCATTGCCGCGTCGGCCCAGGCGTCCTGCGACGCCGTCAGCGTCGGCCTGGAAGTCTGGGTCCACCGGACGATGGTCACGACGTCCGCCGCGGACGCCCCGGCCGGCAAGGACCTCGACGCCCAACTGTGGCTCGTGCACACGCGGCCGGACGGCACGGAGCATTCGCAGTTGCAGGAAATTCGGGCGCCCGGCGATCGCGGCCTCGGGTTCTTCTTCCGCGCCGGCGCGATTCAGGGCATGGACGCACAGTTGACCGTCGAGGTCGCCGGAGAGATTCGTCCAGTCCTGTCGAACGGCGCGACCGTGCTGTATGTGGTCATCGAACGCGCGACGTTCGACGGCACGAGCCCGACGCCGGCGATCGGCGCGGCCGGTCGATCCATCGCGGTGCCCGCCGTGGGCGAAGTGATTTCGTTCGACATGCCGCCGATGGGACCGCGCGGTGGCGGTGGCGGTGGCGGCGGACGCGGATCGGGCGGCGCCAGAGCCGGCAGCGCAGGCGGCGCGGGCGGCGGCGGATCGGGCGGTGCCAGAGCCGGCGGCACCGGCGGCGGCGGAACGGTCAGCACGGGAAGTCGCAGCGGTGGGCCCGATCCGCTGAACGGCCACACGTTCTCGATCCGGCTGCAGCTGAAGGAACCCAGCCGGATGGACAGCACGCCGGCGATCTATTGAATCTGGACCGGCGCGATGTCGGTGTACGGCTGATCGAGCACCTTGATCGAGTACTTCTGAATCTTCTTGGACGTGACGCTGACTTCGAGCGTGTAGCTCCCCGCCGGCACGTTGTACAGGTAGTACATCCCCTCCGAGTTCGTGTACACGTAGCTCGACGGCCCTTGCTTCGGATGGTTCAGCCGAACGGCAATGCCGCTGGCCGGAGCCTTCTGGCCTTTGATGGTGCGATACACCTGGCCGCGGACGGTGCTCGCGGCGCTGGCGGTCGCGCCGATCTGCCACGCGACGGCGCACAACGCGATGACGAGAACAATGAGACGGGCAGGACGGGTCATGGCGCCTCCTTTACACGCGACCATCTGCGGCGCTACTTCTTGATCGGCTCCGGCTGCTGGGCGCCTGTTTCAGCATACGAAGACTTCTGCAGCACGAGCGGCTGCTTGAATCCAATGATGCGTTTCTTGTGGTCGTACTGCGTGCCGAAATCCTGTGTGCCGTACGTGTGCGCGGGATCGAGCGGAATCGTGAGGCTCTGATACTCGCGCACTCCGATGTGCAGCGTCGGAAACTGCAGGGTGCCGTCGGCCTTCTCGGTCACGGGAATCTCGAACGTGAACGGGCCTTCGTCGGGCACCTCCAGATACGGCGGGATCAACCGCACGGAGATCTCGGCCCGGCTTGGATCCGGTTCGGCCGGGCCGTGGCGGTAGTCGATCCGCCCCATCACCGTCCACGTGTGGTAGTGCGAGCTGTCTTTCGGCATGAACCGCAGTATCAACAGCAGGATGACGAGGTAGCCGGCAAATGCGCCGCCGAACTTGATTTGCAGCCCTTTCAGCGGACCGAGCGGGCCCTTGATCGCCCCTTGCGAGGGCAGGGCCTTGAACAGCAGCAGCGCCGGCACGATCGGCAGCAGCACGGCCACCGTCATGACGATGAGCGTGGTCTTCGTTTCGTCCATGACTCTCCCTCCGGCGGCTTGGATGTCTGCCCTGTCGGCGCCGGCGCAGAGACGTACTTCGAAATGACTGGGGAAGCCGCTGCGAGTGTAACATCACACTAGTGGCCCATGCGTCCCAGGGCTCTGTCACTCATCGTCGTCCTGACCACGGCCTGTGCGCTGTCGCACGCGCGCACCGAGGTCATTCCAGCTCCCGCCATTGACGCGCCGCGATCCGCAACGCCGGTCAGCCGAACCGCGGTCGTGGCCGGCGGGTGCTTCTGGGGCATCGAGGCGGTCTACGAGCACGTCGGCGGTGTGACCCGATCGGTCTCGGGGTACGCGGGCGGGAACGCCGCGTCCGCGCGGTACGAACTGGTCAGCACCGGCACCACCGGACATGCCGAGGCCGTCCAGATCACGTACGACGCGTCGCGGCTGACCTACGGCCAGATCCTGCACGTGTTCTTTTCCGTCGCGCACGACCCGACGCAATTGAACCGTCAGGGGCCCGATCACGGGCCGCAGTACCGCTCGGAAATCTTCACGGGCAACGCCGAGCAGGAGCAGATCGCGCGGGCCTACATCGATCAACTGAGGGCCGCCCGCGTCTTTCCGCAGCCAATCGTCACCGAGGTCTCGACGCTGCGCGCGTTCTATCCCGCCGAGGCGGAGCATCAGGACTATGCGGCGCGCAATCCCGGCGATCCGTACATCAGGATCAACGACGCGCCGAAGGTGACGGCGCTCCAGAAACACTTCCCCGATCTGTTCGTCGTCAGGAAATGACCGCGCGGCCGACGCCCCGGAGCCGGCGCGCCGGACTTGGGCTCGTGATGGTGTGCGCCACGACGGCCGCCCTCGGAACGCATTTCACTGGTGACCGATCGCTGGCCGCGCAGACGGCGCCAGAGGTGTCCCCCGATGTGGTGACATCGCGGTACCTCGGGCTCGTTACCGAATACCAGTCCGGCGACGCGAGCCGGGCGGTGGCGACGCTGGCGACGTGGCCGGTCCTCGACTCGTTCGCCGTGCGGCCGCGGACGCCGTGGCCGCCCGACGTGCTCCGCGCCGCGGCGCTGCTCGAAACGGAAGCGGCCTTCGCGAGCGGCGTCACGTTCGAGGACCTGGGCGCCAGGCTGGATCGCGCCGACCGGTGGCTGAGTGAGGCCGAGCGCCGGCTGCCGCGCGGGACGGGCGACAGCTTCCGGCGGCAATGGGACTACACCGTCGGCCGCCGGCTGTTGTGGAACGGGCTCGTCGCCGTCGCCGCCCGGATCCTGGACCAGGCCAGCCGCCGGTTTCCTGAGGACGGCAACCTGCAGCTCGCGCTCGGCACCGCGATCGAGGCGCTGGCGTACGACTACGGTGTCGATGTGGCCGCGCCGGGCAATGCGGCGACGACCGCACGCAAGCGGACGCAGGACGCGCTTTTGCGTGCGAAGTTCGCCTTCGAGAAAGCCGCGGCGGCGAAGAGCGGCCCGATCGAAGCCAGGCTCCGGCTGGCCCGTATGCTCGTGCTGGAAGGGAACGACGTCCGGGCGACGTCGCTGCTCGAGAGCGTGCTGGCGGCGCCGGGACCCGTGCCCCAGGTCGCCTATCTTGGCGCGATCATGCTCGGTGAGATTCACGCGCGCCGCGGTGACGTGCCTGGCGCCATTGCGCTCTTCACCGACGCCCGCCGGCGCGTGCCGTCTGGCCAGAGCGCGTACCTGGCGCAGGCGCATGTGCTGCGCAAGGCCGGTGAGACCGAGGCTGCCGCCGCCGTCGTCGAAGAGATGCTCCGGCGTCCTCGACCGACGACCGATCCGTGGCGGCAGTACTTGCTGGGATTCTACGAGGCGGCGCCGCCCTTCGACCCGTTGCGTGACGAGGTGCGGCGGCGATGAGGCGCTGGCCGGTCCGGGTGCTGTGGCTCGCCGGAATCGGGCTGGCGTCCGGCGCGGTCGCGCCGCAGAGCCAGCCACCGCAAGGCGCGTTTCGAGCCACGACGGAAGTCGTGATCGTGGACGCTCTCGTCACGCGGAACGGGCGCCCTGTCGAAGGGCTGACCGCCGCGGACTTCGACGTCCGCGACAGCGGCGTACGCCAGACGATTCAGCTCGTCGGCATGGACCGCATCCCGGTCGATCTGCGGCTCGTGCTCGACGTGAGCGGCAGTCTCGAAGGTCAGCAGCTCGAGGCGCTGAAGAGCGCCGCACGTGCGGCCATCGCCGGCCTTCGTTCCGGCGATCGCGGCGAGATCCTGACGTTCTCCGATGTCGTCCAGCGCCGCGCCGCCTGGACGAGCGACCACGCCGTCCTCGACAGGGAAATCGACCGGATCAGTTCGGTCGGGTGGACCGCGCTCGTTGATGCTGTCTTCACCGCGCTGGCGCTGCCTGAACAGGAGGGCCGCCGCACGCTCGGGCTGGTGTTCACCGACGGGCTCGACACGTCGAGCTGGTTGTCACCGGCCGACGTCGTCCGGAGCGCCAGGCAATCGCGCACGATCCTGTACGGAGTGACGACAATGCCTGTCGGATCGATCCGGCCGGACATGGTGCCGCGCTTGCGGGAGCTGCTGCTTGAACACCCCACGGCCTTCCGCTCGGCGTTTCTCCCGGTCGTCGTCGAAGAAACCAGCGGCGAGTTGCTGTTCGCCGGCGCGATGAACGATCTGCGCGCCACGTTCGTGAACGTCGTCTCGCGGTTCAATCAGCGCTACCTGCTGAGCTACGTTCCGACGGGCGTGCCCGGCGCCGGGTGGCATACGATCGACGTGCAGGTCAAAGACAAAGGACTGCGCGTGGCGGCGCGGCGGGGGTACGACAGATAACCCGTGCGCGGTGCACAGTGCACTGTGCACAGTGCAGGGTGCCGGTGCAGGGTGCAGTGGTGCGCGGTGCAGACGTGCGCGGTGCGGTGGTGCGCCATGCGGTGGTGCGCGGTGCACGGTGCCGGGGTGCAGGGTGCGGAGGTGCTGAATGCTACGTGCCGGGTGCAGGGTGCTGTCGCTGCTTCTGTTGTTTGCCGCGAGTGCCGAGGCGCAGTACTTGATGGAACGGCTCGGCCGCGGGCTCGTGGCCGTGCGCGTCAATGAGACGGACGTGTATGTCGGTTGGCGGTTGTTTGGGACTGACGCGGAGGGCGTCGCTTTCAATCTCTATCGCACGGCCGGGAACGGGAAGCCCGTCAAGCTCAACCCGGCGCCGTTGACCGCGACGACGGACTATCTCGACAAGACCGCCGATCTGCAGCAACCGAACACCTATGTGATCCGCCCGGTCGTTTCCGGCGTCGAGCAAGCGGCGGGCGCCCCGGTCACGCTGCCGGCCAATGCGCCCGTGCAGCAGCATCTGACGGTCCCGCTGCAGCGGCCGGCCGGCGGTGAGGTCGCCGTGCCGGCGGGCGCCGCGTCTGCGAAGTACACGTACAACGCGAACGACGGCACCGTCGCCGATCTCGACGGCGACGGCGAGTACGAGATCGTCCTCAAGTGGGATCCGTCCAACTCGCGCGACACGGCATCGTCCGGTCTTTCCGGGCCGGTGCTCCTCGATGCCTACAAGCTGGACGGCACACGGCTCTGGCGCATCGACCTCGGGCGCAACATCCGCGCCGGCGCGCACTACACGCAGTTCATCGTCTTCGACCTGGACGGCGACGGGCGCGCCGAGGTGGCGTGCAAGACGGCTGACGGATCGATCGACGGCGAAGGTCGAGTGATCGGGGACGCGTCGAAGGACTATCGATCGCTCACCGTGCCGACCGACGGCGTGCAGGTCGCTGCCGCCAATGATTCGCGCTTCGGCAAGGTGCTGGCCGGACCGGAATATTTCACGATCTTCGACGGCCGCACGGGCCGCGTCCTGGCGACGACACGCTACATTCCTGGACGCGATCCGATGGACGGCTGGGGCGGCATCGGCGGCAACGGCGGCAACGACACGAACGGCAACCGCGTCGATCGCTTCCTCGCCGGCGTGGCGTACCTCGACGGCCGGCTGCCGAGCGTGATCATGGCGCGCGGCTACTACGGCCGTACGGTCGTCGCCGCCTGGGACTGGCGCAGCGGCGCGTTGACCTCCCGCTGGGTCTTCGATTCGGGCAGCGCGCCACCGCCGTACCCCAACCCCGCGGCCTCACCGTACTCGGGACAGGGCAATCACAGCCTCTCGATCGCCGACGTGGACGGCGACGGCCGGCAGGAAGTCATCTACGGCTCGATGGTGATCGACGACGACGGCAAAGGCCTCTTCTCGACGGGTCTGCGCCACGGCGACGCGCTGCACGCGGGCGATCTCGATCCCGCGCGGCCCGGGATCGAAGTCTTCGGCATCCACGAGAACGAGGAGGCGACGGTCGCGCTCGGTACGCCAGGCGCCGCGCTGTACGACGCGCGGACCGGACGGATTCTCTGGAGCGTGCTGCCCGGTGGCGACGTCGGGCGGGGACTCGCGGCCGACATCGATCCGGGCCGTCGCGGCGCGGAGTTCTGGACCAACGTCGCCGCCGTCGGCCTGCTCGACGCCGAAGGCCAGCGCATCGGCGCCGCCCCGCCGTCGGCCAACTTCGCGATCTGGTGGGACGCCGATCCGCTCCGCGAAATTCTCGACAGCAACTGGATCGCCAAGTGGAACTGGACGACGGGGACGCTCGACCGGCTGCTCACTGCGACCGGCGCGGTCTCGAACAACGGCACGAAGTCCACGCCGGTCCTCACGGCCGATGTGCTCGGCGACTGGCGCGAAGAAGTCATCTGGCGCGCCGCCGACAACGAATCGCTCCGGATCTACACGACCACCATCCCCGCCACCACCCGCATGTTCACGTTGATGCACGACCCGCAGTACCGCGTCGCGATCGCATGGCAGAACGTCGGCTACAACCAGCCGCCACATCCTTCGTTTTTCATCGGAGACGGGATGACCGCCCCGCCGAAGCCCAGGATTGTTGTCAGATAGCTCGCAATCGGGCAATAGGAAATCCTTTGCCTATTGTCAATGGTTTGCCATTGCCCATTACCCATTTCACATTGCCGATAACGAAGGGCTGCGCCAAGTAATATCAAGCTCATGAACCCTCAGCAGAGAGCGCTCGCGGCCGACAAAGCCCATCTGCTCCATCCCTTGCACCATCCGACGACGGTGGCGCATTCACGGATCTGGGTGGAAGGGCGCGGCGCGATCATCAAGGATGCCGAGGGGCGCGAGTACATCGACGGGTTGTCGGGCTTGTGGAACGTGCACGTCGGTCACGGCCGGAAGGAACTCGCCGAGGCGGCGGCCGCCCAGATGACCACGCTCGCGTACGCGTCGTCGTACGCCGGATCGACGAACCATCGGGCGATCGAACTGGCCGAACGGTTGAGCGAGCTCGCCTACCCGTCGATCAACGCGTTCTACTTCACGAGCGGCGGCGCGGAAGCGACCGACACGTCGATCAAGACCGCGCGCTTCTACTGGAAGGCGGTCGGGCGGCCAGAGAAGATCAAGGTCATTTCACGAATGCGCGCGTATCACGGGCTGACGCTCGGGGCGATGAGCGCGACCGGCCTGCCGGCGTTCTGGCCGATGTTCGAGCCGCGCGTGCCGGGGTTCCTGCACATCGACGCGCCTGATCCGTACCGGTTCGTCAGTCCTGATCCGTCGGTGAGCGTGGGTGTCGCGGCCGCCAATCAGCTCGAAGCGGCCATCCTGCGCGAAGGTCCCGAGACGATCGCGGCCTTCATCGCCGAACCGGTGCAGGGCGCCGGGGGTGTGATCATCCCGCCCGGGGATTACTTTCCGCGCGTTCGCGCGATCTGCGATCGCTACGAGGTGCTCTTCGTCTCCGACGAAGTGATCACCGGCTTCGGCCGTACGGGCCGCTGGTTCGGCCTGGAGCATTACGGCGTCGAGCCCGACCTGATGCAGTTCGCAAAGGGGATCACGAGCGGCTACGTGCCGCTCGGCGGCGTCGGCGTGTCCGACCGCATTCGCGACGTCATCAACGGGGTGCCCCCGGCGAAGCGTTGGCTGCACGCCTACACTTATTCGGGCCATCCGACGTGCTGTGCCGTCGCGCTCCGGAACATCAAGATCCTCGAGGACGAACAACTGGTCGCCCGCGCGGCCACGCTGGGAGAGCGTTTCGCCCGCAATCTCGAGGCGATCTCCGGCCTCGAAGGGGTCGGGCACGTGCGCGCGCAGGGGCTGATCGGCGCGGTCGAGGTCGTCGCCGACGAGACGACGAAACAACTCCATCCATCCGAAGCACAGATGACCCAGCGGCTGACCGACATGCTGCTCGATCGCGGCGTCTACACGCGTGTCGCCCTCGACTGCATCTGTCTCGCGCCGCCGCTCGTGACTCGCGAGGACGAGATCGATCGCCTCGTGTCGATCGTGGGCGAAACCGTGGTTGCCGCGGTGCGCGCGGTCCGCGCCTGACGGCTGGTTCTCGTTCACCGCGCAGCGACTATTTCCTTGGTGGCGTGCCATGCGGCTCCGACGCATGGGCGGACGTTACCGACCAGGCGGACGTTGACGACACCCGTCGCTTCGTTCGGTGCGAGGATCCTGCCCGAGACGGTGACACTATCCTCTCCTGCGAACGAGAATTCACCGCGGATGATTGGGGCCGGCGGCGACAGCCTCACCAACCCTGACGTCGAGCATGTGATGTCAGCGACGGCACCGTTCACGACTGTGAACGTGAAGGGTTCGTCGAAGTCGCCAGCGAAGGAAGCGCCTCGCCAGTTGCCATCGACGTCGAAAGACTCAGGGGCAGCGAACGTATACGCGCCAATCGCCACAGCGTTCTGACCATCGACGTTGGTCACCACGACGTCGACCGGTCCGGCCGCGTGGCTCGGCGTGGTCAGGGAGATCCGGTCGAGATTCGGACTGAAGAATGCGCCGGCGGTCGTCGCGCCGAAGGACACACGGATGCCCGGCCGCAGCCCGGTTCCTGTGATCGCGACCGCTGCCCCACCGCCGGTCGATCCGATCGACGGCGTGACCGAGAGAATCGTCGGGGCGGGGTTCGTGGACTGGTTTGTCGGCCCCGGCTGGGACGGGGCATCTGGCCCCTGACCGCACCCGGCGACGCCGCAAACCGTCAGCAGGCTCGCCGCAAACAATCGTCCCCGGTCAATGGCGCGCGTTCTCTTCTTCATCTTGCCCCCTGTCTATGAAGCGGGAACCGGTGACCAGGAGTTGAATGGAGGCTAGAATGCCGGGATTACCGACCCCAACCCGAAGGTCACCGGACTGCTCCTCAAATGGGGACAGGGCGACCAGGGCGCCCTCGAGCAGTTGATTCCGCTCGTCCACCACGAGCTCCATCGTCTCGCGCGACGCTGCATGGCGGGCGAGCGCGACGGTCACAGCCTCCAGGCGACGGCGCTCGTCAACGAGGCCTATATCCGTCTGGTCGACGGGAAGGCGGTTCGCTGGCAAGATCGTGCGCACTTCCTCGCGGTGTCCGCCCGGGTGATGCGTCGCATCCTCGTGGATCATGCGCGCGCGCGGCGCACGCGAAAGCGCGGGGGCGACGGCGCACGTGTGACCTTCGACGAGGACCTCGTCGTTACCGCGGAGCCGCGTCAGGACGTCATCGCCCTCGACGACGCGTTGGCGGCCCTGGCGAAATTCGACGAACGGAAGAGCCGCGTCGTCGAGATGCGGTTCTTTGGCGGGCTGAGCGTGGAGGAAACCGCGTCAGTCCTCGACGTGTCCCGCGACACGGTGCTGCGCGACTGGCGGCTGGCCAGAGCCTGGTTGCTTGCAGAGATTCGCGGCGATCACCCGGGATGATGGCCGTCACAAGTGGCACCCGCTGAAAACGACTAGAATTGCGACCAGATCGCATGACGCCTGAACGCTGGCAGCGGATCGAGGAGCTGTATCACGCTGCGTACGCCCGGCCGGCAGGCGAACGTGCCGCGTTTCTCGACGAAGCCTGTCGCGGTGACGCCGCGCTGCGACGCGAGGTCGAATCGCTGCTGAACGAGTCGTCCCGGCACGGGTTCCTCGACGCGCCGTTGGAGCAGACGACGACATTCGGGGGTGCGCCCGCCCAGCCGGATCTGACCGGTCAGTCCCTCGGCGGCTATCGCCTGGAGGCGCTGCTGGGCGCGGGCGGCATGGGTGAAGTGTACCGGTCGCGCGACGAGAAGCTCGGGCGCGACGTCGCGATCAAGATCCTGCCACGCGCGTTCACGAGTCATCCCAATCGGCTCGCGCGCTTCGAACGCGAGGCGCGGATGCTCGCCGCGCTGAACCAGCCCAACATCTGCGCCATCTACGGCTTCGACGACGCGGACGGTGTTCGCTTCCTGATTCTCGAGTTGGTCGAAGGCGACACGCTCGCGGATCGGCTCCCAGACGTCTCGAGTCCGCGCGCGAAGGGCGGCCTTCCCCTCGGTCAGGTGTTGATCGTCGCGCGGCAAATCACCGACGCGCTCGAAGCCGCCCACGACAAGGGCATCGTCCATCGCGACCTGAAACCGGCCAACATCAAGATCACGTCCGACGGCGTCGTGAAGGTGCTCGACTTCGGTCTCGCCAAGACCGTGAGTGGCGACGGGTCGGCGCCTGACCTGACCCAGGCACCGGACGCGACGGCGGCTGGGCCGCGCCCGGGCCCCGTGATCGGCACGCCCGCCTACATGAGCCCCGAACAGGCGCGCGGATTGCCGATCGACAAGCGCACCGACATCTGGGCCTTCGGCTGTGTGCTGTATCAGATGCTGACCGGACGCGTGGCGTTTGCCGGCGAGACGGTCTCTGACTCGATCGCGAAGATCCTCGAGCGCGAGCCCGACTGGTCGGCTCTGCCGGTCACCACACCTCCGGCGGTTCGTCGTCTCTTGTTTCGCTGCCTCGCGAAGGATCCGAAGAAGCGCTTGAGAGATATCGGTGACGTGCGGATCGAGCTCGACGGCGTGCACGAGGTGTTACCTGGCGTCGACGCGCCGCCGGCGCCGCCGCCGGACACACGCGGTCTCGGGCGATGGCTGCCGTGGACAGCCGTCGCCGCCCTGGCCGTGGCCGTTGTTGTCGGGCCAGTCCTTCGACCCGTGCCATTCGAGAACCCGTTGCCCTCCGAAGGCTTCAAACTCCTGACCGACTGGGTCGGCTCCGAAGCGCACGCAGAGATTTCGCCCGACGGGAAAGTCGTCGCGTTTCTCGCTGACCGCGATGGCGAGCTCGACCTCTTTGCGGGTCAGGTGGCCACCGGGGAGTTCAGGAACCTGACCGAGGGCATCCAGCCTCTGGCGATTCCCAATCCAATCGTGCGCGCGGTTGGCTTTTTCCCCGATTCAGCCAGAGTGTGGTTCAGCATTCTCCCGTTGCAGAAAATGGAGATGCCATCGTCCGGCGGGGTGCCGTCTCAATTCCTCGTGGAAGGCGCTCACAACCCGGCGTGGTCTTCAGACGGTCGTCTCGTGTACTTCCGAACTCAACGGGGGGATGATGCCCTCTTTCTCGCAGACGCCCTGGGCAGGGATGCCAAGGAGATCGCCATCAGCTGGCCTGCCGTCTCGGGACCAGCCAACAACCACAATCACAACATGGCGTGGTCACCAGACAACGCCTGGATCTACTTCGTGCACGGCGTGGTGCGCGACACCAGCGACCAGAGCGAGGAAATGGACATCTGGCGGATTCGCCCCGGGGGCGGAACGCCGGAGCGACTGACGTCCCTGAACGCCGCCGTGACGTTCCTGGCGATGCTCGACGCGCGCACGCTCGTCTTCATTGCGCCTGACGAGCAGGGGTTCGGATCCTGGCTCTGGTCGGTGGACGTCGGAAGGACGGGAGCGGCGCCGCGGCGAATCCCGACCGGCCTCGACCAATACGCGTCGGTGTCCGCCAGCCGCGACGGTGGGCCGGTCGTCGCCACCAGGGCGAATCCAATGGCGAGTCTCTGGAGCGTGCCGATTCTCGCCGGCAGGCGAGCGGTCGAAGGCGACGTCGTGCCGTTTCGGCTTCAGACCGAACGCGCGCTGGCGCCGCGATACGCGCGTCGTGCTGAGTCACCGTTGCTGTTTTACCTGTCGGCCAAAGGGACGGGCGATCGGGTGTGGGGCTTTCACACGACGTCGTTCGAAATCACCAAAGGCGCGGAACGGCACCTGTCCGAATCGCCGGCGCCATCGCCTGACGGCAGCCGTCTGGCCATCGTCGTCAAGGAAACTGGACGCCGGCACCTGGCGGTCATGAACCAGAACGGCCAGGGCTCGCAGACACTGGCAGCCTCGCTGCACGTCATGGGCGCGCCCGATTGGTCCCCGGACGGTCGCTGGATCGCGGTCGGAGGGCGGAACGGGGAGGAGACGGGCTTGTTTGCGATTGCCGTGGACGGCGGCACACCTCGTAAGCTCGTTCCCGGCCTGGCCACCGATCCCGTGTGGTCGCCGAACGGCGACTTCATGGTGTATTCGGGCGAATTCTCCGGCGGCACGACCACCCGCACCGCGGGGGCGCCGCTTCAGGCCGTGCGGTCCGACGGCACGAAGTACGATCTTCCGCTCGTGGCGGACAAAGACGGGATGCGGGGAGACCTGCGCGTCATCCCCGGCAGTTATCGTTTCCTGGATCAGGCGCATCTCGTGTACCGGGAGTCGCGGGACTTCTGGCTCATCGATCTCGTGAGCGGTGAGCGGCGGCAGATCACGCAACTCGCCAACAAGGGAATCGTGCGCGGGTTCGACTTGGCTCCAGACGGGCAGTCCATCCTGTTCGACCGCGTACGCCAGAATTCCGACATCGTCCTCATCGAACGGCCGAAGAAGTAGGGGCTGTGATTCGATCGCTCATCGACCGGGCCGGTCCGATTGAAACCGGCGACGACCTGACCGCCTGGGTGAACGAGGCGACCGGCAAAGGCCTGGGGCTCGCGCGCAAGCGTTCGTGAAACGGCCTGCGCTGCTCGACGCGTCGTTTCTCATCGATCTCGAGAGGGAAGCCGCTCGCGGCGAGGTCGGCCCGGCCCGGCGAACCGGAACCTCGAACGGAACGCTGAACTTTGAACCCTGAACCAGAACGATGAACCCTGAACGATGAACCTGCCGTTCAAGGATGAACCCTGCCCTTGTCGGACAGCCCCCAAGGCGATAGCGTGGTACGTGCTCCCATAGGTGAATCGTCATGGCAACGATTGCTCTGATTCTCGCGGTGGCGGCGCTGGCGCCTGCCGGGCAGGCGGCGACGCCGCCGGCGCAGACGCGCAAGCCCGCGATCCTCGAAATGCGCGTGATCGACCGGAAAGGCACGCCGCTGGAGGGCGCCCAGGTCTCCGCGGAAGGCCCGCTCAGCCGGAAAGGCGACACGGATCGGAACGGCGCCGTCACGTTTCGCAATCTGAACGCGGGCACCTATCGATTCCGGATCGAGCGCCAGGGGTACATCCCGCTCGAAAAAGAAGTCGCCGTGAAGGTCGGCGGAATGGACTCGGTCGAGGCCGCGCTCACGCCGGCGCCGCCGCCGCCCGAACCGCCCAAACCCGTGGCGCCGCCCGAACCGCCGCCGGCCCCCAAGCCCACTCCGCCGCCAGTCGGCGAGGCGCGGGCCCTGTCGCTGCCGGATTTGATCGAGACCCAGCCGCTCGGGCGCAACGCGACGAAGGAAAACGCGGTGGGGTGCTCCGGCGTCTCGAACGCCACGGTGATTCAGCTGCGCGATGGCCTGCCGGCCCACAAGCACGCCGACGCCGACGAACTGCTGTACGTCATCGCCGGCGAGGCCGCGCTCAAGCTGGGCGCCAAGGACCTCGTCATCGCCCCCGGCTGGTTCGTCCTCGTCCCGCGCGGAATGGATCACACCATCACCCGCCGCGGGCGGAACCCGATCATGCTCCTCTCCATAACGGGAGGAGTCCCGTGCACGGAGGGGTCGAGGTAGAGTCCCGTTCCGGGGTTCCGGAGGTTCCGGGCGTTCAGCAGCCCGGAACCCAGGAACCTCGGAACCTCGGAACTCCGGAACTCCCGGCACCTGCAACTTTCCGCTCCCAACTGTGTTCTTCCCCCTGATGTGGGGCCGCCAGCCATGCGGGCATGAGCGACGCCGACCCGTTTGAGGCGTTCGTTGTCCGGCACCAGGACCTGGTATTCGCCACCGCGGTGCGGCTCCTGGGCAACCGGCGCGACGCCGAGGACATCGCGCAGAACGTCTTTCTGAAGGCTTATCAGCACTTCGGGGAGATCGCGGGACACCCCGGCGCGGCGGCCTGGCTCAAGACGGTCACCACGAACGATTGCTTGAACTACCTGTCGCGCTATCGCTCGCGCTGGCGTTTCTTCAGCGAGCTCGGCCGGCAGGACTCCGAGGGTGAACACGTGGAATATGAAATGACGCTCGCCACGGACACGACCCCCGCCGACGCGCTCGAGCGCGTCGATCGGCGGCGCCAGATCGCCGCCGCGCTGCTGCAACTCCCGCCGCACCAGCGCGTGCCGCTGGTGCTGTTTCACTTCGACCAGATGAGCTACCAGGACATCGCGACGCGCCTGGGGGTGACGCTGGCGAAGATCAAATCCGACATCCATCGGGGCCGCGAGGTCCTGGCGAAGCTCCTCGGCTGATCCATGGATCCCCGCGACCTCGAACGCTTGATCGATCGCGAGCTGCGGCAGTTGCCGTCGCCGCGCGCGCCGCGCACGCTGCTGCCGCGGGTGATGCGCGCCGTGCGCACGACGGCGGTCGCCGCCGCGCCGTCGCCGGGCTGGAACACGTGGCCCGCGGTGCTCCGGGCGGGCACGCTGGCGGCGGCCGCGCTGGTCGTGCTGGGCGTGGTGACGTTCTGGCCGATGCTGCCGAACCTGGCGGACGCCGCGCTTGCGCACACCAACAGTCCGACGGGCGCCCGGCTCGCCGCGGCGCTCCACGGGCTCGACGACGTCATGTCGGCCGTGCGCGTCGTGTGGCGCGTCCTGCTGCAGCCCGTCGCTATCTTCACGCTCGTCATCGTTGCCGTCATGAGCGCCGCGTGCGCGGTGTTTGGCACCGCGATCGGCCGCCTCGCCCTGGGAGGGGCTTCCCGTTTATGAAAGCTGCGCGCATTACCGCCGTCGCGTTGCTCGCGGTCGCCGTGCTTGGCGCCGGCACGGCGCTCTCCGCCGACCAGACGCGTGTCCGCCTGCGCCAGGCGGAATCCCTCGTGCCCGCGCTCGAGGTCGAGCAGATCGAGCCGGTCGAGTTCTTCCGCTACAGCCGGCGCTCGACCCTGCGGATCTGGCAGGACTTCTTTCTCAAGTCCGACGACGCCGTGCGGCAGGTGGTGGTCATCTTCGGGACCGCGACCATCGAGGGACGGGTGGAAGGCGATGTCGTCGTCGTTTTCGGTCAGGCGCGGCTGGCGAGCACGGCGGTCGTGCAGGGATCCGTCGTCGTCGTCGCGGGGGACGTGACCCTGGCGCAGGGCGCCGCCATCCGTCAGGACCTCGTCGTCGTGGGTGGAGCGACCGACGTGCCGGCCGGCTTCTCGCCGGGCGGCGAACACATCATCGTCGGCCCGTGGCTCGGCGATCAGATGCGCGCCGTCGTGCCGTGGTTCACGCGCGGGCTGTTGTGGGGACGCGTGATCGTGCCCGGCATCGGCTGGGTGTGGACGGTCCTCGCGATCGTCTTCCTGATTTCGCTGCTGATTAACCAGGGACTCCACGGCGCTGTGAGCACGTGCGCGGACACGCTCGCGGCCAAACCCTTCACGACGTTCCTCGTCGGCATCCTGGTGCTGCTGCTCACCGGCCCGCTGTCGCTGCTGCTCGCGGTCACCGTCGTCGGGCTCGTCGTCGAACCGTTCCTCTGGGCCGCACTCTTCATCGGGTGGATGGTGGGCAAGGTCGGCGTGGCGCGCTGGATCGGGCGGTCGCTCACCGGACAAGTCCCGACGGAGACTCACGCGGAAGGGTTCCGGTCGTTCCTGATCGGCTTCGTCGTGATCAGCCTCCTCTACATGATTCCGGTCCTCGGTCTGATGACCTGGGCGGTAGTCGGCGTGTTCGGCCTCGGCGCGGCGACGCAGAGCTTCTTCGCGGCGATTCGGCGGGAGCGGCCTGCCCCGCCACCGAAGCGCACGCCCGTGCCGCCTGCGCCGCCGGAACCGCCGGTTCCGGATCTACCGACTACATCCGGCCCGCCGCCGGCGATCGAAGGCGCGCCGGCGGGCGCGGCGTTCACGGCGATCGATCCCGCGCTGACATCGGCCAGCAGTCCGCGCGCTTCACCGCTCGCCGCCGAGCTCGGGGGCCGGGCGGCGACGGACGCTCCTGGGCCGGCGAGTGCGGCCGCCGCGGCCAGCGAACTGGCGCTCATGCCGCGCGCCACGCTGCTCGATCGGCTCGCCGCCATCGCCCTCGACGTCCTGCTCGTGCTGATGGTGCGATCGCTCTTCGGATCGCACGGGCCCGAGCCGTTCTTCCTGCTCCTGTTCGCTTACTACGTCGGCGCGCTGACGTGGAAGGGCACGACGATCGGCGGCATCATCTGCAACCTGCGGGTCGTGCGGACGGACGGCCAGCCGCTCCGGCCCGCGGACGCCGTCGTGCGTTCGCTCGCGGCGATTTTTTCGTTCGTCGCGTTGGGACTTGGATTCTTGTGGATCTTGCGCGATCCCGAGCGGCAGGCCTGGCACGATCGGATTGCCGCCACGTACGTCGTGACCGTTCCGCGCAGCTGGCCGATTCCCTGACGCGACTACGACCGGTGCGGCACTGAGCCGGCCGCCTGTTCGACGTATTGACGGATCAAGGCGTCCACGTTCTCGTCGATCGGAAAGCCCAACGCGAGACCGCGTCTCGAATCGACCTGCCCCGGCCACCCTGCCACCATCCGCGCGATTTTCGGATCCCGTTCCCAGCGCACTCTCGCCGCCACGTCTTTCCCCGCCACGCGCTCGAGCGCCGCGACCATTTCGCCGACGGTGACCGAAATCGCGGGCACGTTGACGGTCCGGCTCGCGCCGAACGCGTCGGCCGGACATTCGTGCGCCGCAATCATGCTCCCGATGGCCACGGCGGGCGACGCCAGGACGACCCAGGTCTCAGGATCGACGGGACAGATCGAGACCTCGCCGTTGACCGGCTCCCGAATGATGCCGCTGGCAAACGATGAGGCGGCGGCGTTCGGCCGCCCGGGACGGACGCTGATCGTCGGCAGCCGGAGGACGCGGCCGTCCACGAAGCCGCGCCGTGACGCGTCGTTCACCAGCAACTCGCCGACCGCCTTCTCCATGCCGTACGACGTCTGCGGCGTGAGCGCGGTCGTTTCGGAGACCGTGTCCGGCATGTCGCCGCCGAACACCGCGACCGAGCTGGCAAAGACGAGCCGCGGCCGGTGCCCCCGGGCGCGGCAGACGTCGAGCAGCCGGCGTGTGGCATCGACGTTCACACGCATCCCGAGATCGAACTCGGCTTCCGCCTGTCCGCTCACGACGGCGGCGAGATGAAAAATCGAGGAGGTCGCGCCGTCGATCACGCGCTCGAGCAACGCGGCCTCGGCGATGTCACCGGTCACGTGGCGAACGCGCGCGTCGGTCAGCGCGTCCGACGAAGTGGTGTCCACGAGCGTCAAGCGCTCGATCGCGGTCCCGGCGCGGTCCGGGCCGTGCAGGTGGCCGCGATCGAGGAGTGCCCGGGCGAGGCGCTGGCCGAGAAACCCGGCGCCGCCGGTGATGACGACGTTCATATCTTCGCTCCCCGCGCGCGCAGCGCGGCCCTCCAGGCCAGACCTTCGTCCGTACCGGCACGCGGGCGATACTCGCACCCCACCCAGCCGGTGTACCCGGCTTCGTCGATCAGATTCAGCAGGAAGGCGTAGTCGATCTCACCGCGATCCGGCTCGTTGCGGCCCGGCACGCCCGCGATTTGCACGTGACCGATCGCGTCCACGTATTTCCTGAAGGTCGTCGCCAGATCTCCTTCGGAGATCTGCGCGTGGTAGAAGTCCATCTGCACTTTGAGGTTCGGCCGGTCCACCGCTTCGCGAATCGCGTGGGCGTCCGCCTGCTTCGTCAGAAAGTAGCCGGGGATGTCGCGATGGTTGAGCGGCTCGATCAGCGCGGTGCGGCCGTGAGCCGCCAGGGCGTCCGCGGCGAACCGCAGGTTCTCGACGAAGCACGCCCGATGCGCCGCGAGATCCGCACCGGCCGGCACGACGCCGGCCATCACATGGAGGCTCGGCGTCCCGAGCCGCACGGCGTACTCGACCGCCGTCGCGATGCCGCGGCGGAATTCGTCCCGCCGGTCGGGAAGGCACGCCATACCGCGCTCCCCCGCCGCCCAGTTGCCCGGTGGCCCGTTGAACAGCACGTTCGTGAGTTGATGCCGCTCGAGCTCCGCGGCAATGTCGTCGGCCGCGTGGTCGTACGGGAACAAGAACTCGACCGCCCCGAATCCTGCGGCCGCCGCCGCCCGGAAACGCTCGAGGAACGGCACCTCGTTGAACATCATGGTCACATTGGCAGCGAGTTTGGGCACGAACGGAATTTATCAAAAACGTTCACCACGAAGAACACGAAGACCACGAAGACTCTTGGGCTCCGGACTGCCCGAGTCGCGAGCGCCGAGTGCCCGGTGCCTGAGTGCCGAGTGCCCAGTGCCCAGTGCCCGAGTGCCGAGTGCCCAGTGCCGAATGCCGGGGACCGTGCGATGCGCTAGTCTCTTCCCGTGATTCCCTTTCCCGCCACCCATCGGTCGGTGCTCGAGCGCATCCGCAGCGCCGACGACGAGGAGCGGCGCATCGCGTTCGGCGACCTGGCGGAGGGCTACTGGCGGCCGAGCTATCACTACCTTCGCCTGCACTGCCGGTTGGCGCCCGAGGCCGCCGAGGACGCGGTGCAGGCGTTCTTCACGACGGCCTTCGAGAAAGGCTACGTCGAGCGCTACGACCCGGGGAAAGCGAAGTTCCGCACGTTTCTCCGGATGTGCCTCGACCGCTTCGTCCAGAACCAGCAGAAGGCCGACCGCGCCGACAAGCGAGGCGGCGGGGCGAAGCACCTCTCGCTCGACTTTCCCGCCGCCGAGGAGGAAATCGCCCGCGGCGACGGCATCGACGTCGCGAGCCTGCGCGATCCCTCGCCGTCGAATCTCGACCGCTTCTTTCACGACGAGACCGTGCGCGCGCTGTTCGCGCGGACCGTGGATGCGATGCGCCGCGCCTATGCCGGCGAAGGCAAGGACCTCGTCTTCCGGGTCTTCGAGCGGCACGATCTCGCGCCGTCGCCGGAGGTGACGTACGCGAGCCTCTCGCGCGAGCTCGATCTTTCCGTCGCGCAGGTGACCAACTACCTGCACGCGGCGCGCCGGAGGTTTCGCGATCTGGCGCTCGTGCACCTGCGATCGCTCGTCGCGACCGACGAGGAATACCGGCTCGAGGCACGCGAGCTGTTCGGCATCGACGTCGCGCCATGACCCGGCTCCCGAACGAGGTCCTCGATCACCTCCGTGAAGTCGCGACGAGGCCAACCCTCCCGACCGATCGTTATGTCATCAGACGGCCGCTTGGCCGCGGCGGCATGGGCGCCGTGTACGCAGCGCACGATGTCGTGCTCGACCGCGAGGTCGCGATCAAAGTCTCGAACGCGATTGTGCCCGCCACGGGACTCGATGCGCGGCTGCGCGAGGAAGCACAGGTGCTCGCGCGCCTCGAACACCCGGGCATCGTCCCCGTGCACGACGCCGGCGTGCAGGACGACGGCCGGATGTTCTATGTGATGAAGCTCGTGCGCGGCGACACGCTCGCGGCACACCTGCCGCAGCTCGCCGGTGAGTCGCGCAAGCTGGCGGTGTTCGAGCGCGTGGCGGAGACCGTGGCCTTCGCGCACGCGGCGGGGATCGTCCATCGCGATCTCAATCCTGCGAACGTCATGATCGGGAGCTTCGGCGAGGTGCTGGTCCTCGACTGGGGCGTGGCGAAAATCATGGGCTCGCCGCCCGCGACCGGGCTTCGCGTCGGCACGCCCGGATTCATGGCGCCCGAGCAGGAGAGCGGCGACACGGCCGACGTCGGGCCGCGCGCCGACGTCTTTGCCCTCGGCGCGCTCATGGGCTGGATGTTCGCCGGCGAGCCGCTCTCAAAGCGGTTGCGCGCGATCGTCGCGAAGTGCCAGGCCGCGTCACCATCGGACCGCTATGCCGACGCGGCCGCGCTCGCGTCCGACCTCCAGCGCTACCGTGATGGCCTCGCCGTGACGGCCTACCGCGAAACCTGGCTCGACCGCGCCGGCCGGTGGTTCAACCGGTATCGGACGTTCATTCTGCTCGTGCTCACCTATCTCGTGATGAGGACGCTTTTTGCGTTCTGGCGATGAGGGTTCCGGGATTCTCCGGAACCGAACTCCGGAACCCCGGAACCTCGGAACTAAAGGATCGACCCAAGCGCTTTTAATAAAGCCTGTGGAGCCACCTGAATGAATAAGCCCGTCCTGGGACTACTGCTCGGCGCCATTCTTGGCGCGTTCGACGGCCTGACCGCCCTGATTTCCGCACCGCAAGAAGCGCCGAATATCGTCGGCATCGTGATCGGCTCGACGGTCAAAGGCCTGATCGTCGGCGTCCTCGTCGGCTGGTACGCCACGCGCGTGCGATCGCTCGGCAAAGGCCTGATCGTCGGGCTGCTGGTCTCGGCATTCTTCGCGTTCCTGATCGCCGCGATGCCGAATCAGGAGGGCGGTCACTACTGGCTCGAAATCATGATTCCGGGCTGTATCGTGGGGTTGATCGTCGGGTATGCGACACAGCAGTTTGGACGGGGGACAAGGACTGTGTAGGTTCCGGGGTTCCGGAGTTCCGAAGTTCCGGGGTTCGGTTCCGGGGTTCGGCATCCAGGTCATTGCGACAGGCCGGAACCTCGGAACCCCGGAACCAGATCTCTCACTTCTCTTCCTCTTCATCCGGCTTCATCCGGCCTCTTTGCCGTTTCCTAGCTCCGATTCGAGCGCCGACTGGGCCTCTAGTTCCCTCCGCCGGGCCGGATGATTGGAGCGAGTCGGGCCGTCACCCATGCGCCATTGACCTTTACGACGAGTGTGCCAACGACGACTCCCTTTTCGTTCTGGACGGGGCTGATCCGAAACCCAACCGCGTCACCCGACACGACTTCGCCCATCTCGTGAGGGCGAACGACCTGGACCGGGGCAGGCTGGCCCTGTGCGGCGAGGCCGACCGCGACGAGTGACAGAACCCAGGCGATACCAACGACAAGCACATTTCGAACTCTCATGACGGTTCTCCTTGGCCGACTTGGAAGGTATTAGGCCCTTTCCACACCCATCCCTCCGCTTCGCCGCTACTTCGCGTGTTTGGCCGTGAAGTTCCGGCCGTTCAGTGTCGCGCCACACCGACTCGCCCCGGCACACTCAAACTTCGCCACCGGCGGCGAGTCGGGGGACAGCGTCCGCCAGTCACACCCTCGCAGACACTTCACCCGAACGTCGCCGCCACCGGGAGCATCGATGCTGATCTCAAAGTCGGCCACCGTGGTCTGGGCACGTCCGAGCGACCACGCGACGACGATACAGGCGATGACGAGCGCGATCCGGATCGTTTTCGACACCATGACCGACCTCCTGATGCTGGCCGCTTAGACGGGGGGTCTCTTTGAATCTAGCCCGCACGACGGAAGAACTTCCAGAGGAAGGTGGCGATCACAGCTACAGCCAAGCCGGCGATCAGCAACACCCATCCTCCAAAGAAGATCGTTGCGTGCCATCCGAATAGGGCTATATCGACGGCCACGCGTCCTCCTAATTCAGCACTCCCACGATTTCCTCATTTTTTTTTTAATGATACCACAACCACCGAGAATGTAATCAAGGCTGCCGCCGCTTCCGGCGCTCCCTGAACCGCTCGCGTTATTGTCCGGTGAGCGGAAAGATCCGGGAGATGTAGACGGC